>JADHED010000539.1_pt1 | contig 43621 bp, 34 predicted proteins | sample 8952041 | NCBI WGS metagenome assembly JADHED01 (sample SAMN16124423, study PRJNA663239) | bioreactor sludge metagenome | isolation source: sludge (control) | place: India:Bengaluru | collected 2018-09-08 | reverse complement strand
AGGGCGATGGCCGGGAGGACGGCGGTCTGCCGCCGGGCGCCGCTCACTTGATCATCCCCAGGCCGCGCAGCGTGTTGCGCGGGTGAATGAGGCCGGCGCCGTACTCCTGGTCCGGCCCGGTCGCCCCCTTGTCGGTGGCGAAGCGCTTGATGGCGGCCTCCACCGCGGCCGGGTTCGTGATGCCCTGCGACATCAGCAGCGCGGCCAGGCCTGCGACGTGCGGGGTGGCCATCGAGGTGCCCTGGTAATACATGTAGGAAAAGACGTCGAACCGCGGCGCCGTGTACCGCGTCGGCCCCAGCGTGTAGGTGTCGGCGAAGGCCGGCGAGTAGGTCTGCTGCAGGATCATCCCGGAGGATCCCCCGGCCGCCCGGAAATCGCCGCCCGGGGCCGCGATCTCCACGTACGGCTTCACGCCGGAGTAGTAGGCGCGGTTCAGCCCGCGGCCCACGGCCGCCACCACCATCGCGCCCTCGACGGGCGCCGCCTGCTCGGCCAGGCGCTCCACGGGGTTGCCGTCCTCGTAGTCGTTGCCGGCGGCCACCGCCACGAACGCGCCGCGGCCCACCGCGTAGCGGATCGCCTCGCCGATGAGCGGGGCCTCGGGCCCGCCGTTGCGGCCCAGGCTCATGTTGATCACCTTGGCGCCGTTGTCGGCCGCGTACCGGATGGCGCGGGCGATGACGTCGTCGGTGCCGACGAAGGGCGAGTCGAAGGCGTCGTCCCACACCGAGGAGATGCACTTCACCGGCATGATCTGGACGTTGAAGGCCATGCCCGCCACGCCGACGCCGTTGTTGGTGGCCTGGCCGATGGTGCCGGCCACGTGCGTGCCGTGCCCGTCGAGGTCCACCGGGTCGGCGTCGTTCCAGATGAAGTCGCGCGGCGAGACGAACCGGGTGGACGGGCCGAGTTCAGGCGCCAGCGCGAAGGGCACCGACACCGGGCCGAGCGCGGGGTAGCGCAGCCCGTTGAGGACGAAGGGGGCGCCCACGAAGTCGAAGGTGGCGTTCTTGTAGGCCACGCCCGTGTCGAGCACGGCAACGGTGATCGCGTTGGTGGCGCCGGGGTTGATGTCCCACGCCTGCTCCATGTCGATCGCCGGGAAGTTCCACTGGTTCGTGTAGAGCGGGTCGTTCGGCCGGAAGTACGGGTAGACGCGGTAGGCCGCCTGCGCGTGCTCGACGTCGGGGAGGGCCTGCAGCACGGCGGCGACGGCCTCGGCGTCGGTGGCGGGATCGATGCGCATCACGTCGAAGTCGGCGTAGCTCGGCGTGTGGAGGTCGGTGCCGCCCACGACCTGGCGGGCCGCCTCGCGCGCGTCGGCGCCTGCGCCCCTGCGGAAGCGCACGATCACGCGTCCCGGCGCGTAGGGCCAACTGGTGCGGACGCCGATGGCGGTCTCGTCCCCGGGGGTGGCCCGCGGGGCCGACCGGCGATCGCGTGCGGCCACCTCGCCGGTGTCGATGGCCGGGGCGGCGGTGGGCTGGGCGAGCGCACGCGAGGACACCCCGTCGGGGGCGACCTGGGCGCCGGCGACGACCAGGGCAGACGCCACGCTTGCCGCGAGCGCCACCGCGGCCCATCCACGTCGTTCACGGTGCAGCATGGGAACTCCGGGCTCTGCGCGGCCCTGGCACGGCCGCGCGGGCAGGCATGCCCCCTATCTTACGACGGTGACTACGGGGGAACCGGCCGCCGCCCGGCCCCGCACGGGCACGGCGCGTGGGCGGCCTTCGATCGTCAGGGCCGGGACGGCGACCCGGCCGGGGCGTCTGACGCGACCGGCGGCGCCGTGGCCGGGGACGCGAACGCCTCGTGCCGCACCCGCCCGTCGGGCCGGGGCAGGGTGACGCCGGCGAGGTGCGCGAAGGTCGGCGCGATGTCGGCCGGGGAGGCCGGCCCCGCGTACGCGCCCGGCTTCACCTGCGCGCCGTAGAAGATCAGCGGCACCCGCGAGTCGTAGTGGTAGGCGGTGCCGTGGGTGGCGATGGCCCCCGACGTGATCCAGTAGGCTCGCGGCACGAGCAGCAGGTCGCCGCTGCGCGCCGGGTGGTAGCCCGCCGCGATCGCCCGCGCCACCCCATCGTCGGGGCTGAACAGACCGGCCCGGATGTGGTCGCCGCGGTAGACCTTTGCGACGCCGGGGACCGACTCCAGGGCCGCGATGGTGGCCCGCATGGCCTCCGGGTTGGCGACGAGCGCGTCGTAGCGGCCGGCGACGAAGTAGAGGTCCGTGTAGGCGATGGCGGCCAGGTGCGGCCCGGGGCCGAGGATCGGCGCGAGGGCCTTGTCCACCTGCTCCCGGAGCTGCACCGTGGCCACGCGCCCGGCGTCGAGGCCCAGGGTGCTCATCTGCTCAGGGATGGGCGAGACGCCGTGGTCGCCCGTGAAGGCCAGCACGTAGTGATCGCGGCCCACCGTGCGGTCGAGGTGGTCGAGCAGGTCGCCGATCGTCACGTCGAGGCGGGCCAGCACGTCCTGCACCTCGTGGCTGCGCGGGCCGAACGCGTGGCCGATGTGGTCGAGCACCGAGTAGCTGACGGCCAGCACGTCGCGCCGGCTGGCGTCGCGGCCCAACTGCAACTGGTCCATGGCGGCCTTGGCGAGGCCGGTCAGGGCCGCGTCGGCGAACGGGGTGTCCTCCCACTTGCCGCGGAACTCGCGGTCGGGCGTGCCGCTCTTGCTCGTCAGGTCGTGCGGGAACGTCCGCGTCCACCCGTTGGGCGTCCCCTCGCCGACGCCGTTGTCGGCCCAGTGGTAACTGCCCTCGGGCAGCAGCTTCGTCCAGGTCTTGCCGTAGTCGGCGTCGGGCGAGTGCGCGCTGGCGTACTCGACGAGCCACGCGGGCACCGCGTCGGCGAACGCGCGGGAGGTGGTCCACCCGTGCTGGGCGTCGAACCACAGCACGAGGTCGGCCCGGTGGCCGGCCATGCTGATGGCCGACCGCGGCTTCAGCGACAGCGAGGCGATGCGCGGGGCCACGCCCGACTGCGCGCGCAACTCGTCGGCGAAGGTCGGCACGAGCAGCCGCTTCCCGCTGTTGCCGGGCGCCTGATCGGGTACCGGCCCGATCACGGGCAGCAGCGGCGCGGCGGGGTCCTCGGTGCAGGGCGCCAGCCGCTGCCCCTCGCGTTCGAACCACTGGTTGAGCACCATGCCGTGGGTGGCCGGGTTCGTGCCCGTCCCGATCGTCGCGTGCCCCGCGCAGGTCACCGTGTTCATGTAGGCGTAGGTGGACTGCGTGAAGCGGGCCCCCCGGGTCACGAGCCGCCGCAGGCCCTTCGTCCACGTGTGCCCGTAGCGCTCCAGGTAGTCGGCCCGCATCTGGTCGACGCTCACGATGACGTAGAGGCGCGGCGGAGCGGGGTCGGCGGCCGCCGGCGGCGCCGTCGCGGCCACGAGCGTGGCCAGGGCGAGGGCGGCGCCGAGGGCGCCCGGCCGGCGCAGCGGCGTGCCCGGCACCCCCCGCACGGGGGGCATCCACAAGGGCCACAACAGGAGCCGGTGGGTCGGGGGGCCGGGGGGCGGGCGGCGCCAGGGGCGCCCGGCCGGCGCAGCGGCGTGCCGGACACGCCCGGCACGGTGGGCATCGACATGGACATCATCTGGATCCGGAGGGTCGGGGGACGCGGGTCATCCGCGGCGGCGACGCACGGCAAGGTAGCACAGCGCGGCGACGACCACGGAGAGCGTGGCGCAGTCGCGCGCGAACCAGCCCGGCACGATGGCGTCCGGGAGCAGGCCGGGCCGGTGCAGCACGTCGAGCACGGCGTGGCCCAGGAAGGCGAGGGCGAGCCAGTTGAGGGCGTCAGGCGGCTCGCGCAGCACGGCCGTGGAGGCGAAGACCAGGAACCCCACGGCCAGCGCGATCTCGAGGCCGGCGCCCGGCACCTCGAGGCGGGCCACGGCGAGGCCGGCGTGGGTGGCCGCCACGAACACCAGCACCAGCGCGGCCATGTGCCCCATCCGCAGTTCGCCGACGAGGCGCTGCGGCGAGTCCGGCGGCTCGCGGCGCAGCCTCCACAGCCAGGCGGCGAGCGGCGCCACGAGGGCCACGGCCGCCAGGCCGAGGGCGATCGCGCCGTCGCTCATCGGCGCGGCCGGCCGGGCGAGGACACGAGCAGGCGGCCGGCGGTGCGCACGTCCCCCAGTATAGCCGCGCGAAATCCTCTATACTCGCCGACCGATGCGCGCCGTCGACATCATCCGCGCGAAGCGTGACGGCGGGGCCCTGCGTCCCGACGAGATCGCGTGGTTCGTCGCGGGCCTCACGAGGGGCGAAATCCCCGACTACCAGGCGGTGGCGCTGCTGATGGCCATCACCCTGCGGGGCATGGACGAGCTGGAGACGGCGGCGCTCACCGAGGCCATGGCGGCCTCCGGCGAGCGGCTGGACCTGTCGGACCTGCCGGCGCCCACCGTGGACAAGCACTCCACCGGCGGGGTGGGCGACAAGACCTCGCTCGTGCTCGCGCCCCTGGTGGCCGCCTGCGGGGCCATCGTGCCCATGATGTCGGGGCGCGGCCTCGGCCACACGGGCGGCACGCTCGACAAGCTGGAGGCGATCCCCGGCTTCCGCACCGCCCTCGGCACGACCGAGCTGCGCGCCCAGCTGGCCCGGGTCGGCTGCGCCATCGTCGGCCAGACGGCGAGCATCGCCCCGGCCGACCGCGTGCTCTACGCCCTGCGCGACGTGACGGCGACGGTGGACTCGGTGCCGCTCATCGCGGCCTCGATCATGAGCAAGAAGATCGCCGAGGGCGTCGGCGCGCTGGTGCTCGACGTGAAGACGGGGGGCGGCGCCTTCATGCGCGAGGAGGCGCAGGCGCGCGCCCTGGCCGAACGCATGGTCGCGGCGGGCCGGCGCGCCGGCGTGCGGACCGAGGCCCTGATCACGTCGATGGACGCGCCGCTCGGTCGCGCCGTCGGCAACGGCGTCGAGGTCGCCGAGGCCATCGAGGCGCTGCGCGGCGGCGGGCCGCCCGACCTGGTGGAGCTGTGCCTCGCGCTCGGCCGGCGCATGCTCGTGCTGGCCGGCGTCTCGGCCGACGACGCCGACGCCGCGTCGCGCATCCGGCGCGCCCTGGACTCGGGAGCCGCGATCGAGCGGTTCGCCGCGCTCGTCGAGGCCCAGGGCGGCGATCCCCGCGTGGTGGACGAGCCGGCGCGCCTGCCGGCGGCTCCCCGCCGCGACGTCGTGACGGCCGAGCGCGCCGGTTACCTGGCCGCCCTCGACGCCGAGGCCGTGGTCCGGGCGGCCGTCGTCCTCGGCGCGGGCCGCAGCCGCGCCGGCGAGGCCGTCGACCCCGCCGTCGGGCTCGTCCTGGAGGCCCGGCCGGGAGACGCCGTGCGGGCCGGCCAGCCGCTCGTCCACCTCCACTACCGCCACGACGACGGCCGCGACCAGGCGCGCGCGCTGCTCGCCTCGGCCATCACCCTCGGCGACGATCCGCCGCCGCCCACGCCGCTCGTCCGCGGGCGCGTGTTCTGAGCCCAGCCAAGGCCCTTATGTCCACTCCGACCGTCCCGGCGTCCCCCGCTCGCGACGACCGCCACCTGCGGCTCGCCTTCATCGGCGCCGCCGCCCTGTTGCTGGGGGCGGCCTACGTCCTGCAGGGCACGCTCGGCCCGCGCGCCCAGGGTGGCGCCGGCGTGCTGTGCTTCCTGTGCGTCGTCTGCGCGATGTCGCGCAACCTGCGCGCGGTGAACTGGCGCACCGTGGGCTGGGGCATCGCGCTGCAGGTGCTGCTCGCGCTGCTGATCCTCAAGCTGCAGGTCGGCGACTGGCGGCCCGGGTACGAGCTGTTCAGCGCCATCGGGGCCGGCATCCGCAAGTTCCTCGAGTTCTCGAACGCCGGCGCCGGCTTCGTCTTCGGCGTGCTCGCCAACCAGGCCGGGATGGAGAAGGCGTTCCCCGGGCAGGGCTTCGTGTTCGCCTTCACGGCGCTGCCCACGATCATCTTCGTCTCGTCGTTCTTCACCGTCCTCTACTACTTCGGCGTGCTCCAGTTCATCGTCAAGCTGATGGCGAAGTCGATGATGGGGCTGATGCGGACCAGCGGGGCCGAGACGCTGTCGGCCACCGCCAACGTGTTCATGGGCCAGACCGAGGCCCCGCTCATCGTGAAGCCCTTCGTGCCCGCGATGACGCAGTCGGAGCTGATGGCGATGATGATCGGCGGCTTCGCCACGATCTCCGGCGGCGTGATGGCCGTCTACATCGCGCTCGGCGCCGACCCGGTGGCCATCCTCACCACGAGCGTGATGGCGGCCCCCTGCGGCCTCTACATCGCGAAGATCCTGCAGCCCGAGGTGGAGGTGCCGGCGACGCGCGGGGACGCGACCATCGACGTCGAACGCAAGCACGCCAACTTCGTCGACGCGGCGGCCGCGGGCGCCTCCGACGGCATGCAGCTCGCCATCAACGTGGCGGCCATGCTGATCGCCTTCCTCGCCATCCTCGCGATGCTCGACTTCGTGCTGGGGATGATCCACCCCGCGCTCTCGCTCACGGCGCTGTTCTCCCGCGTGTTCGCGCCGGTGGCCGTGCTGATGGGCGTGGCCGCGCCCGACGTGCCGCGGGTGGCGGATCTGCTCGGTACCAAGCTCGTCGCCAACGAGTTCGTGTCCTACGTGAAGCTCACCACCGAGTACCGCGACATGGACCCGCGCTCCTACGCGCTGGCCACCTACGCGCTCACCGGCTTCGCCAACTTCGGGTCGGTGGGCATCCAGCTCGGCGGCATCGGCGCGATGGCCCCGGAGCGCCGCCACGACCTCGCGCGGCACGGCATGCGCGCGCTCTTCGGCGGGTTCGTCGCCACCCTGATCAACGCCTCGATCGCCGCCATGCTGATGTGAGGGCCCCGATGAACATCCCGCTGCTCGACCGCATCGACGAGGCGGTGACCACGCTGCGTCACCGCATCGGCGCCACGCCCGAGGTCGCCATCGTGCTCGGCTCGGGGCTCGGCGAGTTCGCCGAGCACCTCGACGATCCCGTCGTGGTGCCCTACGGGGAGATCCCGCACTGGCCGCGCTCGGGCGTCGTCGGCCACGCCGGCACGCTCGTCGTCGGCAGGCGCGCCGGGCGCCGCGTGGCCGCCCTGTCGGGCCGCGCGCACTACTACGAGGGCCACCCCATGGACGCCGTCACCTTCGCGGTGCGGGTGATGGGGCGGCTCGGGGTGAGGACGCTCGTGCTCACCAACGCCGCCGGCGGCGTGAACACGGCCTTCAGCGCCGGGGCGCTGATGGTCATCGACGACCACATCAACCTCCTCGGCGCCAACCCGCTCATGGGGCCCAACGACGAACGCCTCGGGCCGCGGTTCCCCGACATGACCGAGGTCTACTCGCGGCGGCTGCGGGCCGTGGCCGACGAGGTGGCAGCCGCGCGCGGGCTCGCGCTGGCCCACGGCGTTTACGTCGCCGTCTCCGGGCCGAGCTACGAGACGCCCGCCGAGATCCGCTTCTTCCGCGCCATCGGCGCCGACGCCGTCGGCATGTCCACCGTGCCCGAGGCGATCGCCGCCCGCCACATGGGCGTGGAGGTGCTCGGCCTCTCGTGCATCACCAACATGGCCGCCGGCGTGCTGCCGCAGCCGCTCCACCACGACGAGGTGATGGAGACGGCCCGCCGCGTGAAGCACGACTTCATCGGCCTGCTCGACGGCATCATCGGCCGGGTGTGAGGGCGCATGGCTGAACTCGACGACCTCGTCCGCGCCGCGCGCGAGGCCCGCGGCCGGGCCATCGCGCCCTACTCGCGCTTCAAGGTGGGCGCCGCCCTCGAGACCGACGACGGCGTCGTGGTGACGGGCTGCAACATCGAGAACGCCACCTTCGGCCTGACGACCTGCGCCGAGCGGGTGGCGCTCTTCAAGGCCCTGTCCGAGGGACACCGCGGCTTCAGGCGCGTGGTCGTCGTCGCCGACACGCGTTCCCCGACGCCGCCGTGCGGCCCGTGCCGCCAGCTGCTCTGGGAGTACGCCGGCGACGCGGAGGTCGTGCTGGCCAACACCACCGAGGTGTGCGCCACCTACCGCATGAGCGACCTGCTGCCGCTGCCCTTCGACCAGCACAACATCGACGAGGACCCCGGCGCCGTGCGGAAGGGATGAGCCTTGGGGCCCTGCGCCTTTCGGCGTGGGGCCTCGACGACCCACTTCGCAGATGCCCGGGCGCGCGGCGGCCGCCGAGCCGAGGCCCAGAGCCGAGCCGCAGGGCGCAAGCCGCAAGGTTCAGGCCCCAGGCCCCGAGCCCCGAGCCTGTATGATCGTGTGTCTATGCTCCCGACCATCGCCTGGCAAGACGACACCGTCGTGATGATCGACCAGCGGAAGCTGCCGTCGAAGGAGGTCTACGTCACCTGCCGCACCGCCAACGAGATGGCCCGGGCGATCAAGTCGATGGTCATCCGCGGCGCGCCGGCCATCGGCGTGGCGGCGGCCATGGGCATCGCCCTCGAGATGCGGCGCAGCACGGCGAAGGGCACGCGGCAGTTCGCGGTCGAGTTCCAGAAGACCTGTGACCTGCTGGCGGCCACGCGTCCCACGGCGGTGAACCTGTTCTGGGCGATCGATCGCATGAAGCGGACGTTCGCCGCCGTCGCGCAGGACGGGGCGTCGGTGGGGGAGATCGCCGGACGCCTCGTGGCCGAGGCCCAGGCCATCCACGACGAGGACGTCGCCAGCTGCCGCGCCATCGGCCGGCACGGCGCCACCGTGGTGCCCAACCCCGCGCGCGTGCTCACGCACTGCAACGCCGGGGCGCTCGCCACGGCCGGCTACGGGACGGCCCTCGGCGTCGTGCGCGGCGCGGTGGAGCAGGGCATTCCCGTCGAGGTCTACGCCGACGAGACGCGGCCGTTCCTGCAGGGCGCCCGGCTCACCGCCTGGGAACTCGTCCACGACGGCATCGCCACCACCGTCATCACCGACAACATGGCGGGCGCGCTGATGCGCCAGGGCCTGATCAACTTCGTCGTCGTCGGGGCCGACCGCATCGCCGCCAACGGCGACGTCGCCAACAAGGTCGGCACCTACACCGTGGCGGTGCTGGCGCGCGAGCACGGCATCCCGTGCTACGTGGCGGCGCCGCTCTCGACCATCGACCTCGCCACGCCCGACGGCTCGCGCATTCCCATCGAGGAGCGCGACGCCCGCGAGGTGACCCACGTCGGGCCCACGCAGCTGGCCCCGGCGCAGGCGAAGATCCGCAACCCCGCCTTCGACGTCACGCCCGCGGCGCTCGTCACCGGCATCGTCACCGAGCGCGGGATTGCCCGCGCCCCCTACGCGGAGTCGTTGAAGGCGTTGTTCGGTGGGGCCTGAGGCGTGCCTTGCGGCTCGCGGCTTGCGTCCTGCGCCTTGCGGCCTCGAGTCCCTCTTCGCTGATCTCACCGGAGTCCCAGCGAGCGCCCAGTGTTCAGCGAAGCGAGTCGGCCAGGCCGCAAGGCCCAAGCCGCAAGGCACAAGGCTACTGAGATGCTCCTCCTCGCCATCGAGTCCTCGTGCGACGAGACGGCCGCCGCGCTGGTCGACGACCTCGGCCCGGCCGACCACCACTGGCGCGTGCGATCCAGCGTGATCGCCTCGCAGGTGGACATCCACCGCGAGTGGGGCGGCGTCGTGCCCGAGCTGGCCTCGCGCCAGCACCTCCGCGACATCTGCGGCGTGGTGGAACGGGCGCTCGACGAGGCTGCGGCGCGGTGGAGCGATCTCGACGCCGTCGCCGTGACGCGCGGGCCCGGCCTCATCGGGTCGCTGCTCGTGGGGGTCGCCTTCGCCAAGGCCGTGGCGGCGGTGCACCGCCTGCCGCTCGTCGGCGTGCACCACCTCGCCGGCCATATCGAGTCGCTCGCGCTGCACAACGGCCCCCTGCCCCTGCCGGCCATCGTCCTGGTGGTGTCGGGGGGGCACACGAGCCTCTACCACGTGCCCGAGGAGGGGCGCTTCCTGCTCGTCGGCAAGACGCGCGACGATGCGGCGGGGGAGGCCTACGACAAGGTGGCGAAGCTAATCGGGTTGGGGTATCCCGGTGGCCCGGTGATCGATCGGCTCGCGGGGGCGGGCGACGACCGGGCGGTGGAGTTCCCGGTGGCGCGCATGACCGGGGCCGACCGCGCGGCGGGCCCCGAGCGCGGCGTGCCGGGCCAGTTCGCCGAGGCGCTGAAGTGGCGCACCGACTTCTCGTTCAGCGGCGTCAAGACGTCCGTGTTGCGGTACGTCCGCAAGCGCCAGGAGGCGGCGGGCTGGGAGGCGGCCTCCGGGGCGCCCGCGCCGGACCCGCGCAGCGTCTTCTCGGACGCCGAGATCGCCGACGTGTGCGCGAGCTTCCAGCGCGCCGTCGTGACGGCGCTGCTCGACCGGACGTTCGCCGCCGCGAAGTGGTTCGGCGCGCGGTCGATCGGCATCGCCGGCGGCGTGTCGGCCAACTCGCGCCTGCGCGCCGACGCCGCGGCCCGCGGCGAGGCGGCCGGCCTGCCCGTGTTCGTGCCGAGCCTGGCCCTCACCACCGACAACGCGGCGATGATCGGCGCCGCGGCCCTGCGCCGGCTCGCGCGCGGCGAGCGCGATGCCCTCGACATGAGCGCCGAGGCCAGCCTCGCGCTGTGATCCGACGACCGGGGCCTCGATTCCCGAGGTCCTGGCCCGGGCTCCAAGCCCCAAGCCCCAAGCCCCAAGCCCCAAGCCATGAAGACCCACACCGACTACCTCTGGTTCACCACCAAGCGCCGGCAGGAGTTCGTTCGCATCACCGACGAGGTGCGCGCCGCCGTGAAGAAGAGCGGCGTGCAGGAGGGCATGGTGCTGGTCTCGGCCATGCACATCACCGCCGGCGTCTACGTCAACGACTGGGAGAGCGGCTTGATCGAGGACTTCCAGACGTGGCTCGAGAAGCTCGCGCCGGCCGGCCTGCCCTACAAGCACCACCAGACGGGCGAGGACAACGCCGACGCCCACCTGAAGCGCACCATCATGGGGCAGCAGGTGATCCTGCCCATCACCCACGGCGACCTCGACCTCGGGCCCTGGGAGCAGGTGTTCTACGCGGAGTTCGACGGCCAGCGGCGCAAGCGCGTGGTCGTGAAGGTGATGGGCGAATGAGCGACCACGCCGATCGCCGCTACCCCGCGCGTCCCATCGTCGGCGTCGGCGGCATCGTGGTGGACGAGGGGCGCGTGCTGCTGGTGCGCCGCATGCAGCCGCCGCTGCAGGGGCGATGGAGCCTGCCCGGTGGCCTCGTGGAGACGAGCGAGGCGCTGGCCGAGGCCGTGCGCCGCGAGCTGCGGGAGGAGACGGGGCTCGACGTGGAGGTGGGCCCGCTCGTCGAGGTGGTCGAACGCGTGGTGCCGGACCAAGCCGGCCGCGTGGAGTACCACTACGTGCTGCTCGACTACCTCTGCGCGCGGCGCGGCGGCACGGCGCGTGCGGCCTCGGACGCCGGCGACGTGGCCTGGGCGACGCTCGACGAGCTCGCTCCGCACTACGGCATCGCGAAGTCCACCAAGCGGGTCATCGAGCGGGCGTTCGCGCTGGCGGCCGACCGCCACGCGTAGGGGCGACGCCAGCGAGCCTCTGTCGTGGCCGGCTGAAGGACCTCCCCGGGGTCTGAAGACCCCGGGCTACGTCTCGTGATGTAGCCGCGGATGGTCCCGTGACGTAACCGCGGGTCATCCCGTGATGTAGCCGCGGGTCTTCAGACCCCCGCGGATCGTCCCGTGACGTAACCGCGGGTCATCCCGTGATGTAGCCGCGGGTCTTCAGACCCGCGGTAGTCCGCTCGTGATGCAGCCGCGGATCGTCCCGTGACGTAACCGCGGGTCATCCCGTGATGTAGCCGCGGGTCGCCAGACCCACGGTGATCCGCTCGTGAGGTCGCCGCGGATCGTCCCGTGACGTAACCGCGGGTCATCCGTAAGTCCTCGCCCCGCCCCGTCTGGGCACGCGCCTGAGAATCGTCCAGAGTCTCCGTGTCAGGAGGAGACGCATGGACGACGTGGTGCAGCAGTTCCGACAGCAAGCGGCGCGTGAGATCGGCGACCGACAGGGCGCTGAGCGACGGTACTCCGATGGCCTGCGCCAGCAAGCGGTCACGTACTGGCAGTCGCGGGTCTCGGCCGGGGACGGGGTGCGGCGGGTGGCGCGGGCGCTGGGGATCGCCCCGGTGAGTTTGCGCCGGTGGGCGCAGGATCCGCGGTTCCGGCCGGTGCAGGTGGTCGCCGACGCGCCACGCACCGCGACGCGCCTGGTGGTCGTGGTGGACGCGACGGGGCTGCGCGTCGAGGGCCTGGACGTGGAGACGGCGGCGCAGTTGGTCGCGCGGCTGCGATGAGGTGGGCCGGCCGGCGTGTCGCGGTGTACGCGCACGGCGCGCCCACCGACATGCGCAAGGGCTTCGACAGCCTCTGCGGGCTGGTGACCGAACGGCTGGGGCGCGACCCGTTGAGCGGCGACGTGTTCTTGTTCGTGAGCCGCGACCGCATCCGCGCCAAGGTGCTGCACTTCGACGGCACCGGGCTCTGCCTGTATGTGAAGCGCCTGGAGCGCGGGCGGTTTGCGGCGCTCTGGCGCGACGGCGCGGCGGGGCCGATGACGCTCACCGTGAGTGAACTCGATCTGTTTCTCGACGGCAGCGCGCTGGTGGGGCGCGTGCCCCTCACCCCGCCCGCGTTGACGCAGTTTTCGCTTGCCTCGGATCGCGCCGGATGATCTACTGCGCGGCATCGTGGTGCCCCTCGCTGAGGAACGCGACGTCGAGACGCTCCGGCAGATCAGCCGGCTGCTCGAGCGTGAGAATCAGCGCCTCATCGCGAAGAACGTCGAGCTGACGGCGGAGCTCGCGCGCCTGCGCGGGCTGCCGGAGGTCACGCAGCTCACGTTCGCCGTCGAGCAGACGCTCCAGCAGACGCGGGCGGCCATTCTCGACGGGACGGCGACGGCCCCGCTGCCGCGCCCCGCGCGGCCCCCGCGGCCGGGCCACGGTCCCCGCGAGCAGCCGGCCTTGCCCGTGATCGAGGTGCGGCACGAGCTGCCGGAGGATCAGCGGGCCTGCCCGGCCTGCGGCGGGACGCTCTCCGAGCTCACCGGGCAGTGCGAAACCGCCGACCGCATCACCACGGTGAAGGCGACGTATCACGTCGAGCGCCACGCGCGGCAGAAGTATCGCTGCGCGTGCAACGGCGCCGTGGTCACCGCGCCGGCGCCGCCGACGGTGATCCCGGGCGGGCGCTACACGCCGACGTTTGCCGTCGGCGTGGCGGTCGCGAAGTACACGGACCATCTGCCGCTGGAACGCCAGGTCCGGATGATGGCGCGCGAGGGGCTGCAGGTGGAGTCCCAGACGCTCTGGGATCAGCTGCAGGCGCTGGCGCGGCATCTGGAGCCGACCTACGAGGCGCTGGGCCGTCAGGCCCTGGCGGCCCCGGTGATTCACGTCGATGAAACCCGCTGGCCGCGCCTCGGGTCCGACGCGCCGGCGGCCGGCACCGTCTGGGGCGTCGCGACCCCGACGACGGCCTTCTATCGCATCCTGCCCGGCAAGTCTGTCGAGGAGGGCCGGCAGGTGCTCGGCGACTATCGCGGCACGGTCGTCGTCGACGGCTACGCCGTATACGACTGCCTGGCCCGCGACGGGCCGGGCTTCGCGCTGGCGCACTGCTGGGCGCACACGAAGCGCAAATTCGAGGCAAACGCGACGGACTGGCCGACGGCGTGTCGCGAGGTCGACGACCTGATCCGCGACCTCTACGTCGTCGAACGGCTCGTGCCCGGGCCGTTTCCGGGCGATGCGGCGGCGCAGGCCTTGCGCCAGCAGCTCCGCCACGAGCGCTCGCGCGGGATCATCGATCGAATCAAGAAATGGGCGACCGAGCAGGTCGGGCTCCCCCGGAGTGACCTGGGGAAAGCCATCCGCTACCTGCTGGAACGGTGGACCGGGCTGACGCGGTTCCTCGACGACCCGCGCATCCCGCTCGACAACAACGCGGCCGAGCGGGTGCTGCGGGGCCCCGTCGTGGGCCGGAAGAACCACTACGGGTCGAAGTCGCTACGCGGCACGCAGGTCGCGGCGACCTTCTACACGCTCTGCGAATCGGCGAAGCTCGCGGGCGTCGATCCGCACGCGTACCTGCTCGCGGCCACCGAGGCAGCGCTCGCCGCTCCCGGCACCGCCACGCTGCCGTCCTCGACCACGCGATAACAGCTCGTCCTCAGGCACGCCTCGGCTCGGCGAGCGGGCACGGGGTAGGGCGAGGACTTACGGTCATCCCGTGGTGTCAGGCGCCGGGATTCCCGGCCCCAGCGGCCGGCTGAAAGGGCCTCCCCGGGGTCTGAAGACCCCGGGCTACAGCAGAGGGATGGGCAGTCCGAGCCTCTTCTCCGGTTAGGAGGCGGGCCGGGCATGCCCGGCCCCTACCTCCTACTCCCTATCCCCTATTTCCGATTTCCTACTTCCTACTTCCTATTTCCTATCTCCTATCCTTCCCCCCGTGCCAGACCAGGTACACCGGCACGCCAATCAGCACGATGAGCAGCCCCGGCCACGTCGTCGCCGTCCGGTAGAGGAACAGCACCAGCAGCACCGCCGACGCGCCGAGCATGTAGCACGCCGGCACGATGGGGTAGCCGAAGGCCTTGTAGGGACGGTCGGCGTCGGGGCGCGTGCGGCGGAGCCGGAACACGCCGGCGATGGTCAGGATGTAGAAGATCAGCGCGGCCGAGACGACGTAGTCGAGCAGGTTCGAGTAGAGGTTGCCGTAGGCCTGCGTCGCCGGGTTGTAGGTGCGCGGCAGCACGAGCGCCGCGGCCCAGATCCCCTGGATGGCGAGGCCCCACGCCGGCACCCTGGCCGCGTTGAGGGTCCCGACCCGCCGGAAGAAGAGGCCGTCGCGGGCCATCGCGTAGTAGGCCCGCGCGCCCGCGAGGATCAGCCCGTTGTTGCAGCCGAAGGTGGAGATCATGATCGCGATGGCCATGATCGTGCCGCCCAGGCCCGGGAAGATGACGTTCAGCGTCGCGGTGGCCACGCGGTCCGCCGGCGCGTGCTGGATGGCGTCGAGCGGCAGCGTCACGAGGTAGGCGACGTTGGCCAGCAGGTAGAGCCCGATCACGACGGCGGTGCCGAGCGCCAGCGACAGCGGGATGGTGCGGCGCGGGTCCTTCACCTCGCCCGCCGTGAACGTGATGTTGTTCCAGGCGTCGGACGAGAACAGCGATCCGGTCTGGGCCACGCACAGCGCCACGAACAGGCCGAAGGCGCTCGCGGCCGACAGGCCCTCGACGATGTCCACCTGGCCGCGCGGCGTCCAGGGGTCACCGAAGTTCGCCGCGATCGCGCCGCTGTTCCAGCCCACGAGCAGGCCCAGCGCGATCAGCGCGAGCAGGGCGCCCGTCTTGGCCGTGGTGAACACGTTCTGCACCACCTTGCCGGTCTCGAGGCCGCGGGTGTTGGTCCAGGTCAGCAGCGCGATCAGCCCGACGGCCACGGCCTGCGCCGTCGAGAGTGACACCGCGTAGCCCGAGGACAGGTGGACGGGCGGGACCAGGTAGCTCGTCTCCGAGATGCCGGGCACCAGCAGGCCGAGGAAGCGCGCGAAGGCGACCGCGACGGCGGCGATGGTGCCCGTCTGGATCACCATGAAGAGCGTCCAGCCGTAGAGGAAGCCCCACAGCGGCGAGAAGGCCTCCCGCAGGTAGACGTACTGCCCGCCGGCCCGCGGCATCATGGCGGCGAGCTCGCCGTACGACAGGGCGGCGGTGACCGTGAGCACGCCCGTGAACAGCCAGGCGAGCAGCAGCCAGCCGGGGCTCCCCAGCAGGCGGGCCATGTCGGCCGAGACGATGAAGATGCCCGACCCGATCATCGACCCGACGACCACCATCGTGGCGTCGTAGAGGCCGAGGCCGCGGGTGAACTCGGTGTCGAGCGCGTCGGCGCCGTGCAGGGAGCGGGCGGCAGGGTCGGCCATGTGCGCCTCGGGCGCGGGCCGGCAGGCGGCCCGCGTCGGCTTGGTGTCTGTCTTGCGGGGCGGTATTATGCACCGGTTTCGGGGAGGGCCATGGCCGTCGTCTTCAAGCTCGACATGGTGCAGACGCTTGCGCTCGCGTCCGTCGTGCTGTTCCTCGGCTACGGCGTGCGGCGGCGGGTCGGCGTGCTCGACCGCTACAACATCCCCGCGCCCGTCGTGGGCGGGTTCATCTTCGCGGCGCTGGCGCTGACCCTCCGCCTGAACGGCCTGCTGGCGTTCGAGTTCGACACCACGCTGCAGACGCCGCTGATGATCGCCTTCTTCACGACGATCGGGCTCGGCGCCAGCCTCGGGCTGCTGAAGGTCGGCGGGCCGCAGGTGCTGCTGTTCTGGGGCCTGGCGTCGCTGCTCGCGATCATGCAGGACGTGGTGGGCGTCGGCCTCGCCAAGGTGCTCGGCGTGCACCCCTTCCTGGGGCTGATCGCGGGCTCCATCACGATGACCGGCGGGCACGGCACCGGCGCGGCCTTCGGCAAGCTCATGGAGGAGCAGTACGCCTTCACCGGCGCCGTGACCGCGGCGATGGCGGCGGCCACCTTCGGCCTGGTGAGCGGCGGCATCATCGGCGGGCCCGTGGCCACCGCCCTGATCAAGCGGAACCGGCTCGCCACCCCCGGCGGCAACGGCAAGACGACGACGGCGGAGCAGGAGGCGCGCGCCCTCGGGTTCGAGTCCGAGATCGACACCGAGATGGCCGGCGAGCCCTCGACGGCCTACACGCTGCTGAAGGTGATCACCATCGTCCTCGTCGCGATGTGGGCGGGCTCGCTGCTGAGCCGCTGGCTCGGGCAGTTCTTCACCCTTCCTGCGTACATCGGGGCGATGATCGCCGCCGCCGTGCTGCGCAACGTCGTGGACCTGACCGGGGTGATGAAGGTGGAGCAGCGCGTCGTGGACGACCTCGGCACGATCGCGCTGTCGCTGTTCCTCGCCATGGCGCTGATGTCGCTCAAGCTCTGGGAACTGCTGGACCTCGCGCTGCCCATGCTCGTGATCCTCGTGGTGCAGGTGTCGATGATGGCGGCCTTCGCCTACTTCGTCACCTACCGGTTCATGGGGCGCGACTACGACGCGGCGGTGATGGCCGGGGGGCACTGCGGCTTCGGGCTTGGCGCCACAACGAACGCCGTGGACAACATGGAGGACCTGGTCGAGCGCTTCGGGCACGCGCCGCGGGCCTTCCTGGTGCTGCCCATGGTGGGCGCGTTCTTCATCGACTTCACCAACGCGCTCATCATCACGACGTTCATCAACCTGGTGAAGTGACCCGCGCCCGCCGCGGGGCGCCGCGCCGCCGGACCGCCGACCATGGACCTGACCCGAGACGCCGCCTGGGCCCTGCTCACCGGGCACACCACGTCGGAGAGCCTGATCAAGCACGCGCTCGGGGTGGAGGCGGCCGTCCGCGGCTACGCCCGCCTGTGGGGCGAGGACGAGGAGGCGTGGGGCTTCGTGGCGCTCGTCCACGACTTCGACTACGAGAAGTACCCGGACGCCCAGAACCACCCCTACCGGGGCGTGGAGATCCTGCAGGGCCTGGGCGCGCCCGCGTGGGTGACCCGCGCCATCCTCTCGCACGCCGACTACACCGGGGTCACCCGCGAGAGCCGGCTCGAGCACACGCTGTTCGCCTGCGACGAACTGTCGGGTTTCGTCACCGCGGCCGCCCTGGTCCGGCCCAGCCGGAGCGTGCTCGACCTGGAGGCGTCGTCCGTGAAGAAGCGGATGAAGGACAAGGCCTTCGCGCGCGCGGTGAGCCGCGACGACCTGGTTCGCGGCGCCGAGGAGATCGGCCTGCCGCTCGAGGCGCACATCGCCAACGTCATCGCGTTCATGCGCGAGCGGGCCGACGCGCTCGGGCTGCGCGGCGCGCTCTGAAGCGAACCGCGCCCGCCGCCCACTCGTCTCACCCCACCGGCGCCAGACGATGACCGACACCTCCCCGCCGCCCGTGTCCGCCCCCGCCCCCCCGGGGCCCGCCGCCGCCGAGGCTCCGGCCGGCCCGGTGGTGACCCTGGACCGCGTCACCGTGATCTACGGGAAGAACGCCGCCCTCAAGGACGTGACGGCGAGCTTCGCCGCCGGCGCCGTCGGGCTGCTCGGGCCCAACGGGGCGGGCAAGAGCACCATGCTCAAGGCCCTGCTGGGCTTCGTCGTGCCCGACCAGGGCGAGATGAAGGTGCTCGGCCTCGACGTGCGCCACAACGGCCACGAGATCCGCGGCCGCATTGGCTACATGCCCGAGAGCGACGCCCACATCCCGGGCATGAACGCGGTGTCCTTCGTCGGTTACTGCGGCGAGCTGGCCGGCCTGCCGGCGGTGGACGCCATGCAGCGGGCGCACGAGGTGCTGCAGTACGTGGGCCTCGGCGAGGCGCGCTACCGCAACGTCGAGACCTACTCGACGGGCATGAAGCAGCGCATCAAGCTGGCGCAGGCCCTGGTGCACGACCCCGACCTGCTGTTCCTCGACGAGCCCACCAACGGCATGGACCCGAAGGGGCGCGACGAGATGCTCGAGCTCATCCACGACCTCGGGCACAACAAGCGGGTGAACCTGATCCTCTCCTCGCACCTGCTGCCCGACGTGGAGCACACCTGCGACCACGTGGTGGTGATGGACAAGGGCAGCGTGGCCGCGGACGGGCCGATCGCGGCGCTGAAGGGCCCCGCAGGCCGCGTGTTCGAGCTGCGGGTGAAGGGCGAGCTGGAGGCGTTCCTCGAGGTGCTGCGGCACGAGGGCCTGCAGTGCCACGCCACCGACGAGGACGTGATGCGCGTGTTCGTGCCCGACGGACGCGGGGCCCGCGACGTCTTCGCGCTCGCCGCCGCCCACGGCACGCAGGTGCGCCACCTGCGCCCGAGCGTGCCGACGCTCGAGGACGTGTTCGCGCGCGCCCTGGGGGAGCAGTAGATGCCCATCCACGACCAGAGTTACCGCCGCTACGGCGGCCAGCGCGGCGACCTGCGCCGCGTGTGGGTCGTCATCGCGCAGGCGGGCATCGTGCAGTTCGTGAAGAAGCGGGCCTTCCTCGGCCTGCTGCTCTTCGCGTGGATGCCCTTCATCGTCCGCGCCGTGCAGGCCTACTTCTCCACCACCTTCGCGCAGGTGGAGGCGCTGGCCATCAACGCCGACACCTACCGCACGTTCCTCGACCAGCAGAGCACGTTCGTGTTCTTCGTGACGGTGTTCGTCGGGGCCGGGCTCATCGCCAACGACCGGCGGGCCAACGCCCTGCAGATCTACCTCTCGAAGCCGCTGACGCGCGCCGAGTACATCCTCGGGAAGTTCGCCATCCTGTTCACGTTCCTGGTGCTGGTGACGTGGCTGCCCGCGATCCTGCTCCTGCTGCTGCAGGGCGCCTTCGCCGGCAGCTTCGCGTTCCTGCGCAACAACGTCCACCTGGTGCCGGCCATCACGCTCTTCTCGCTGGTGCAGGTGCTGGTGGCCACGCTCTCGATGCTGGCGCTCTCCTCGATGTCCAACAGCAGCCGCTTCGTGGCGGTGATGTACGCCGGCATCGTGCTGTTCACCGACGCGATGTTCGCCGCGCTGCGCGGCATCCTCGGCAGCACCGGGCTGTCGTGGATCTCGGTGCCGGCCACGCTCGAGCAGGTGGGCGACGCCATCTTCCGCACCAAGCTGCGCTACGACACCCCGGTGGCCGTCTCGATGATCGTGCTGCTGGCGGTGGTGGTCGTCTCGATCTCGGTGCTCGAGCGCAAGGTGCGCGGCGTGGAGGTGGTGACATGAGCGGCGCCATCGTCGCGGCCGAGCACGTGTCGAAGTGGTACGGCCAGGTCATCGGCCTCAACGACGTCAGCGTGTCGGTGCCCCCGGGCATCACCGGCCTGCTCGGGCCCAACGGCGCCGGCAAGTCGACCTTCATGAAGCTGATGACCGGCCAGCTGAAGCCCAGCAAGGGCGAGCTGACGGTGCTCGGGGCGCCCATCTGGCGCAACCCGTCGCTGTTCTTCCGGATCGGGTTCTGTCCCGAGCAGGACGCCTTCTACGACCGGATGACCGGGCTGGACTGGGTCACCGCGCTGGTCCGGCTCAACGGCCTGGGCGAGGCCGAGGCCGCCGCCGCCGCGCGCCGGGCGCTCGAGCAGGTGGACCTGCTCGACGCCGCCGGCAAGAAGATCGGCGCCTACAGCAAGGGCATGCGCCAGCGCGTGAAGCTGGCGCAGGCCATCGCCCACGACCCCGACCTGCTGATCCTCGACGAGCCGCTGTCGGGCATGGACCCGCTGGCGCGCCGCAAGACCATCCGCTTCATCCGCGACTGGGCGCGCGCCGGCAAGAGCATCATCGTCTCGAGCCACATCCTGCACGAGATCGAGTCGATGACCTCCAACATCCTGCTCATCAACAACGGCCGGATCCTCGCCGAGGGCAACGTGCACCAGATCCGGGAGCTCATCGACGAGCACCCGCACACGGTGCACGTGAAGTCGGGCCAGCCGCGCGACCTCGCGCGCGCCTTCCTCGGCATGCCGCACGTCATCAACCTGAAGCTCGAGGCCGGGGCCGTGGAGGTGCAGACGGCGCGCCCCGACGAGTTCTACACGGCCCTGACGCAGATGGCCGCCTCCGGCGAGGTGGGCCAGATCGACGAGGTCACCAGCCCCGACGACAACCTGCAGGCCGTGTTCACGTACCTGGTGAAATGACCGACGGCCCGACGCCGATGACCACCTCCCAGACGCCCTCGTTCCTCTCGTCGAGCCTGCGCGTGTTCGACCTCTCGCTCGGCCAGATGCTCTGGTCGCGGCGCACCGTGTTCATGGGCCTGGTGGTGGGCGGGCCCGTGGTGATGGCGCTGCTCGTCGCCATCGTGGACGCGCTCGGCGCCGGCGGCATGCGCGTCAACGGCGTCCGCCTGCAGGGGCCCGCCGTCTTCGGCATGATGATCTGGGTGTTCTACCTCCGGTTCACCGTGCCCGTCCTCGCCGTCTTCTACGGCACCTCGCTGATCGCCGACGAGGTGGAGGACAAGACGATCACCTACCTGTTCACGCGCCCCATCCCGCGCGGCGCCGTGCTCGTGGGCAAGTACCTCGCCTACCTGGCCTGCACGGCCATGGTCGTGCTGCCCTCGGTCATGCTCGTCTACTTCATCGTCGTGCCGCGCGGCGGGAGCCTCGGCGACACGTTCCCGTCGCTCGTCGCCGACCTCGGCATCCTGCTGCTGGGCCTGGCCGTCTACGGGGCGCTGTTCGCGTTCGTCGGGGCCTGGCTCAAGCGGCCCGTGCTGACGGGGTTGCTGTTCGTCTTCGGCTGGGAGCCCGTCATCCTGGTGGTGCCCGGCTACCTGAAGAAGCTCTCGGTGGCCCATTACCTGCAATCGCTCGTGCCGCACGCCATGCCGGCCGACAACAGCGCCGTCGCGCTGCTCAGCAGCCTGTTCCGCGAGAACCCCCCGCTCGGCGCGGCCCTGGTCACCCTCGCCGTGATGCTCGTGGCCTTCCTGTGGCTGGCCACCCGCGCCGTCGATCGCCGGGAGTACGTGCTGGAGCAGTAGGGTCTGGCGCCCTGGGCATTGCGCCTTGCGGCTTGCGGCCTGCGGCTTGCGGCCTGCGCCTTGCGGCCTGCGCCTTGCGGCCTGCGCCTTGCGGCTTGCGCCTTGCGGCCTGCGCCTTGCGGCCTGCGCCCAGGAAGCCCCATCGGGCGCTCGGTGATCTGCGAAGGGAGTCGACGAGGACGCAGGGCCCAAGGCGTAAGGCGCAGGCCAGGGCTTGCGCCTTGCGGCCGGGAGTCCCTCTTCGCTCGCTTCAAGGCCCCCGGGTGGATCACTTTCCGAGCGGCGCGGCCAGGAAGCCCCATCGGGCGCTCCGTGATCTGCGAAGGGAGTCGGCAAGAACGCAGGGCCCAAGGCGTAAGGCGCAGGCCAGGGCTTGCGGCTTGCGGCTTGCGCCTTGCGGCCTGCGCCCAGGAAGCCCACGGGCGCTCCGTGATCTGCGAAGGGAGTCGACAAGGACGCAAGGCCCAAGGCCCAAGGCGTAAGGCGTAAGGTGAGGTTGCGGCCTGGAGTCCCTCTTCGCTCGCTTCAAGGCCCCCGGGTGGATCACTTTCCGAGCGGCGCGCCCAGGAAGCCCATCGGGCGCTCCGTGATCTGCGAAGGGAGTCGACGAGGACGCAGGGCCCAAGGCGTAAGGCCCAAGGCCCAAGGCCCAAGGCGTAAGGCGCAGGCCCCCTCAAGGCCCCAGCCCCAAGCCTCAGGCCCAGCCGGGGCCGGCACGGATTTTGTGACGAACGGGCAGGGGGTTGCGGAACTTCCGCCGTTGCGGCACGGTATATGAGGCCGGAGAGGGCGAACATGAACAACCGGACGCGCAATTTCATGGTCGGGTCGGCAGCAGTGCTCATGGTCGGGCTGGGTGCGGGGTTGGTGGCCTACTACGGCGGCCTCCCGGGCATCGCCGCCCGCCACGCCGGACCCCAGGAACTGGCCTACCTGCCCGCCAACGCCGCCATCGTGGCCTACGCCGACGTCAGCCAGGTGATGCGGTCCGACTTCCGGCAGCGGATGCAGTCGGTCCTCCCCGACGATGAGAAGGGGAAGGGCCGGATGGAGTTCGAGCAGGCCACCGGCATCGACATCGAACGCGACATCGAGGCCGTCACCGCGGCCCTCGTGCAGGTGAAGGGCGACGACCAGATGCCCATCGTGGCCATCCGCGGCCGGTTCGACGAGGGGCGGATCGAGTCGTTCGCCCGCGAGCACGGCGCCGAGGTGGAGGTCCACCAGGGCGTCCGCGTCATCAGCATGCGCGAGAAGCCCCGCGACGAGCAGACCGAGGCCCCGGCCGAGGAGCCTGCCCCCGAGGGGGAGGACGCCGCCAAGCCCCGCCGTGAACACCGCCACGCCCACCCGGCCATGGCCTTCGTCGAGCCCGGCCTCCTGGTGTTCGGCAGCCCCGCGGGCGTGCGCGCCGCCATCGACCACAAGCGCTCGGGCCAGAACCTCACCGCGAACACCGAGCTGATGGCGCGCATCGCCAAGCTCGAGGGCCACGCCAACGCCTGGGCCATCGGCCGGATGGACTCGCTGACCGAGCGCGCCGAACTCCCGCAGGAGATGGCCATCAAGCTGCCCGCCCTCACCTGGTTCGAGGCGGCGGGGCACGTCAACGGCGGCATCACCGGCACGCTGCGCGCCGAGGCCCGCGACGACGAGTCGGCCAAGAACATGCGCGACATGCTGAACGGCGTGATGGCCCTCGGCCGCATGCAGGCCCAGAGCAACCCGCAGGTGCAGGCCCTCATGCAGAGCGTCACGCTCGGCGGCGGCGGCAAGACCATCGAGATCACCTTCAACGTGCCGGCCGAGCTGATCGACGCCGTCATGCCGAAGGCGAAGGTGAAGGCGGTGGCCGCCAACTGACCGCGTCCCGGTTCGCGCCCTCCGCGGGGCGGCACGGCAGCACGGCGGGCCGCCCCCCCCCACCTAAGGCGCCACCACCCCGCCGGGGGACCCGCACACCCGTGCGCGGAGCCGGCGCTTGGGGGGTGGGGGGGGGGGGGCCCCCCGCGGGGCGGGGGGGGGGGGCCGCCCCGGGGGGGGGGGGGCCGGCCCCCCCCCCCCCCCCCCCCCGCCGCACGTACGGCGCCTCCACGCCTCCGGTGCACGCGCACAGCGATGCGCGAAGCCGGCTGACCGGCCTCGAGCCCCACGCCCCAAGACGCACGCCCGTTCGCCTTGACTCGCATCCGGCGACTCCATACACTGCCCGAATACGTGCCAGCTCGCAGCGCGCCAGGGCTGTCCCCGGGGCGGCACTGCGCACCGTCGGGCCCGCAGGAGCTTCGGCACGTTCGGCCCGCGCTGTCGCGCAGGCTGCGTCTCGGCGTGTTGGTTCACCTGCCCGGTGGTCACGTCGGCAGGGGGCGAGGAGCAAGCGGTCCCGTGGCTGACCTGGTGTTCTTCTACGGCACGCTGATGACGGGGTTCGACCGCCGGCGCCGGGCTGGCATCGAGGGCCACCTGCTGTTTCGCGGCCGGGGCTGGATTCGCGCCCAGCTGTTCGACCTCGGCATCTACCCGGCGGCGGTGCCGGCGCACGACGGGCGCGTGTGGGGCGAGATCTACGAGGTGCTCGACGTGCCGCGCGTGCTGCGCGTGCTCGACGAGATCGAGGGCCACTCGCCCGACGCCCCCGAGCAGAGCCTCTACCTGCGCGAGCGCGTGCCGGCCACGCTCGAGGACGGCTCCTCGCTGGACGTCTGGGTCTACTTCTACAATGCCCCGCTGGGCCGCGCGCCGCAGATCGCCTCGGGCGACTACCTCGAGCACGTGCGGGTGAGGTGAGGCAAGGCCTGCGGCTTGGGGCGTGAGGCTTGGGACCAGACGCAAGCGTGTTCAGAAGTGGGCGGGTTGCGCCCTTCGACTCAGGTGCTTCTCGACCCGATCAGGGTACCCTGAGGCAAGCCGAAGGGCGATGGGATGCGAGCAACCTGCGCGACGATCGCAGCGGGACTTCGGACCGCGTGTCCCGCGCCGGCGCGTGCCGTCGCGGCCAGGCCTCGAGCCGCAAGCCTCTAGCCTCGAGCCCACGTGCCCGCGGCGGAGCAAACCGAGTGGGCCGCGGGCTCAACCTGATATAGTCCCGCGGCATGTCTGACGAGCGGCGGCGCGAAGAGCGCCTGCGCATCCTCGGCACCCTCCCCGGCGACGTCACCATCGTCGAACCCGTCCGCATCATCGACATCTCCCAGCACGGCGCGTCGGTGGAGATCGAGCGCAGCCTGGCACTCGAGTCGCTGCACGACTTCCGGCTCGCCCTCGGCGACCGCTCGGCCATCGTCAAGGCGCGCGTCGCCTACTGCCGGGTCTCGGACATCTGGCCCGACCACGTGATCTACCGCGCCGGGCTGGAGTTCCTCGACTTGTCCCCACACGCCGAGGCGGCCATCGCCGCCTACATCGCCGACACGAAGACGGCACGCGAGCGGTAGGCCGGGCGGCCGCCTGCCCGGTCACGGCTTGCGGTAGACGTACATCCGTTCGCCGTCGCCGGCGCGGTCCGAGAACACCACCAGTTCCTCGAAGATCAACTCGAGGCCTGCCACGGCCGGAGCAGACGATGCCCCCTGCCTTCCCGTCGTGCCCACGGCGGGGTCCTCCCTGTGGAGCCGGGTGTTGGTGATCAGCATCCCCCGGGGGCGCAGCAGGTGCGCGACGTTGGCCGCGGCCAGCGCTTGCTCCGCCGTGTCGTAATAGAGCAGCACGTTGGTGGCCACCACCAGGTCGGCGCGGCGATCCGCGGGCACGTCGAGCCGCTGGTAGACGACGTTCGCGTCGAGCACGGTGAGACGCGCCGGCCAGCGCGCATCCACGACGATGTCGCGCTCCGGCGCAGGGGGAGAGCCCGGCGTGCCGCGACGGCCCGCCGGGGTCAGATGCCCGCCTGCCGTTCCCCAGTAGCCCCGGGCATCCGCCGTCCAGGCCCGGCCGTCGTCACGCGTCAGGTGGAGCGTGACGCGGCGAGGGCGTGTCGCCAGCGCCTGCAGGTGCGCATTCACCCGCGGGTTGACGTCGAGTGTCGTCAGGCGCAGCGACGCCGCGTCGGCCAGGCCATGCGCCAGCAGGCTGTCGGCGAGGGCGAATGGCTGGAGGGACTGGGGCGGGAACCGGTCGGTGCCCTCGTCCTTGTCCAGCACGTCGAGGCCGGGGCCGACGATGGCCACCTCACGCATCGAGCCGGGCGCGAGGACTGCCCGATTCTTCAGGGCGGCCAGGGTGCGGTGGATGGCGTAGCCGATGGACCAGGACGTGTCCGGGGCGAGGCCGCGGGCCGCGAAGATCCGCGCGCGGCGTGACGAGGCGGCGCCGTCGGCGGGCTCGGTCGAGAGTTCACCCGCGAGGTCGCGGCTCTCCTGGGTGACCCGCGCGAAGGTCTCGACCAGGAAGCGGCCGGCGGCAGCGCGTGCCGCCTCGGAATCGAGGCGGTGGCCGTGGCGCGTCAACGTGTCGCGCGCCCACGCCAGCCGGAGGTTCTCGCCCGGGGCGGCGAGCGCGTTCAGCAGGTCATCGAGTCGTCGTTCGAAGGCGCGGGTGAAGGCGCGCTCGACGCCGGCCTGGCCCGAGCCGTCGCGGGCGGCGGCGCGGGCCGCTTCGTCGAAGAACGCCCGCGTCAGGCGTGGCGCGCCGGTGAAGCTGGTGCCGAAGAGCAGCAGTGGTACCAGCGAGTCGTCTTCGCCTCGCTGCACGCGGGCGCGCACCTCCGCGTCGCGCTGGCGGACCCAGGCGTCGAACGTGGCGCACTCGACGAGGCCGTCCTCACCGAGGGCCGGGGGTTCGAGCGCAACAGCAGTGAGGAGGACTGCGCGGGCCTCGTCGCACGTGACGAAGCGCACGGGCGGCGGCGCCGCGGCGACAGCGGCGATCGCCAGGGTCGTGAGCGCGGCCGGGAAGAGGCGGCGGGAGCGCATGAGCAAAAGGGGGCGGACCGACACGGTCCGCCCCCTTCTCTGGCCGATCAACGAGCCAGTCGCATCAGAACTCGAACTTGATGCCGAGCTGCAGGCGGCGGTTGCCGTCCTTGTAGCCCGTAATCGTGTCGGTGCCGGAGATGTCCGCCTGGTCCGCGTAGACGTACATGTTCGCGTGGTTGAAGAGGTTGTACGCCTCCGCGCGCAGCTGCACGGCGTAGCGGTCACCGAAGCGGATGCGCTTGCTGATGCCGAGGTCCACGTTCCAGAAGCCGGGGCCGCGGAACGCGTCACGCTTGGTCATGTCGGCCGGGTAGGGCCCGAAGTCGCTGTTCCCCGTGAGCGGGTTGACGTAGGTGCCCGCGTAGGGGAGGAGCGGCGTCAGGTCGAGCAGCCTGAACTCGTTGGGGTTGCCCGTCGAGGTGCCGCTCGTCGCGTTCTTGTCGATGCCCACCGGGTCGAGGGCGCGCATGCAGTAGCCCAGCCCGTTCGTGCAGTCCCACAGCGAGAACGGGTAGCCGCTGCGCGCCGTGAGGATGAAGTTGAGCTGCCAGTCGGAGACGAGCGCCTTCACGACGCCGCTGGCGTCCCGGCCGAAGGGCAGCGTCCAGATGCCGGAGATCACGGCCCGGTGCCGTGCGTCGAACTCCGCGTAGCCGTAATCGAGGCTCGGGTCGAAGGCGTCGAGGTAGCCCAGGTTGAAGTTCGCCGCCCAGTCGCTGAACGTGCTGCTGAGGTTGTCCTCGGCCTTCGACAGCGTGTAGTTGGCCGTGAACTGCAGGCCCGTGTTGCCGAGCCGTCGACCTTCCACGGTGAACGTGACGCCGTGGTAGTCGGACTTGCCCCGGTTGCCGCGCGTGTTGAAGGCGGCGTAGGACGTGTTGGGGCGCTCGGTGGGGCCGCCCTGACCGGTGTACACGAGGCGGGCGCCACGCTTGTTCGGGTCGGCCAGGTCGTAGAGCTTGCGGCCCGCCGAGCCGGAGTACTCCACCTTGCCGTAGAGACCCGTCCTGATCTCCTGCGCGTAGGACACGCCCCAGAAGTGGGCGTACGCCGTTTCGATGTTCTGATCGACGTGGCGCAGCGAGCCGCCGGGGATGGTCTTGGTGACGCCAGCGACGCCGCCGAACGGGCCGGCCGGGTCCACGTAGATGGGCATCGACGGCACGTCGGTGGGCGCGTCGATGGAGGCCACCAGGTACTCAGGCGGGTTGAACAGCACGTTGTACGTGACGTTGCCGAAGTTGCGCTCGTAGGCCATGCCGTAGCCGCCGCGCACGCTCATCCGGCCATCGCCCTTCACGTCCCACGCGAACCCCACCCGGGGTGCCCAGTTGTTCCAGTCGCTGTTCCAGAGCGCACCGATCGGGCTCTCGTTGGTCGGGTAGACGCGACCACCGCGGATGGCCGCGATGATCTCCTGCGGGCTGCTGGAGTTCACCGATGCGCCCTCGTCGGCGTAGTAGAAGTTCGAGTCGTACTTCGGGTCGCTCTTGGTCTGCGGCCCGTAGTACTCGTAACGCACGCCGAGGTTCACCGTGACGCGATCGGTGAACTGCCAGTTGTCGTTCAGGTAGAACGCGAACTCGTTGTACTTGTTCTTGCTGTTGAAGCTCGGCAGCGAGACGGGCGTGGTGTAGGTGCCCCCCGGGTAGCCCTGCGGGTTGATGGCCGTCTGGAACCGGCGCAACTGCCCGAGCACGAAGTTGTCGAGCGACGGGATCGCCGCCGAGGTGGTGTTCAGCGCCTCCACCGAGTTGGCGTAGGCCCCAAACGTCCGGTCGTCGAGGATGCGCACGTACGACCCGCCGAAGCGGAACTCGTGCTTGCCCATCACCCAGGTCTGATCCTGGTACAACTGCCACAACTGCTGCGGGCCGCCGAACGGGATTGCGCTGCCGGGACTCCAGGGCAGGTAGCCCGGGAACGCGATTCGATAGCCCTGCAGGCGCACGGCCGTCGTCGGATTCATGTAGAGCGTCGGCTGCGGGTCGCCGTTGAGCGGCTGGTCGCCGTAGAGGCGGTTCCACACGAGCTTGCTCTGCATGGTGAAGGTCGGGGAGAACACGTGGGTGACCGACCCGAGCAGGTTGTGGTTCTTGTTCACGTAGCCGGTGTCGTAGCCGTCGTACGGGCTCGAGGCGTTCGTGCCCGGCTCGGCCTCCTGGTTCTGGTAGGCGTAGCGGACGTAGAGCTGCGTGTTGGGGCCGAGGCTCCAGTCCACGCGGTTCACCCACTGGTAGTTGTCCTGCGGGTCGCCGCCGCCCGCGTCGATGGGCAGCGACTTCTGCACCTGGCCGAACACCGGCAGGTCGGCGGGCAGCGAGTTGAACGCGCCGGGCGTCGAGCCGAGGATGGCCGACACCTGCCCGCGCGTCAGTGTCGGGCCGTTGATGTTGGCGCCGCCGCCGTAGGCGGAGAAGAACGCCCGCGTCGCCGGCGCGCTCGCCGCGATGAACTGCGGCGTCGGGACCCAGGAAATCTGGGTGTCCGCGCTGCGGACCCGGATGTACTCCAGGTTGCTGAAGAAGTGCAGCTTGTCCTTCTTCACCGGCCCGCCGACGCTGAATCCCATCTGGTGCCGGGTGAACTCGCCCTTCTCGATGCCGTTGGCCTTGTTGTCGAAGGTGTTGGTCGACAGCTTGTCCGAACGGTAGAAGTCGTAGCCGGTGCCGCGGAACTGGTTGGTGCCAGACTTGGTGGCCACGTTGACGATGCCGCCCGTGGCGCGGCCGTACTGGGCCGAGAAGTTGTTGGTGATGACGCTGAACTCCTGCACGGAGTCGAGCGGCACCTGCTGGCCCACGCCGGCCGTGAACTCGTCGTTGTTGGCCGAGCCGTCGAGCAGCACGTTGGTGGAGGCCGACCGCATGCCGTTCACCGCGTAGCCCGTGCCGCGGTCGGAGTTCTCGTCGCGCGCGACGTTGCCCGCGAGCTGCACGAGCGAGTACGGGTTGCGCGTGATGGTCGGCAGCTCGCGCAACTGCGTCTCGGTGATCGTGGTGGCCACCTCGGCGTTCACCGTGTTGATCACCGAGGTCTCGGCCGTGACGTTGATGGTCTCCTCCAGCCCGCCGATGGCGAGCCTGGACCGCAGCTCCACCGACGCGCCGACGGTCACCGTGACCTTCGTCGTCCAGGTGCGGAACCCCGACAGCTGGATGGTGACCTCGTACTCGGCGGGCGGGACGTTCGCGAACCGGAAGACGCCGTTGGCGTCCGAGAACGTCTCGCGCGCGTTGCCGGCGGCCACGTTCTTCATCACGACCGTGGCGCCGGGCAGCACCGCCCCCTGCTCGTCGGTGACGGTGCCCGACAGGCGGCCCGTCTCCGTCTGTGCCGCCGCGGCGGCCGGCAGCAGCGCCAGCAGCATCGCGGCCGCGAGGAGCCAGCGGCCGGCGTGTCTCCGTGAACCCCTGCTCTCCATAGGCCATCCCCCGTGAGGAAAACACGCCCGGTGGTCCGGTTCACGCGCCGCGCGGAGGTACGGCCCACGCTGGTGGAGCGCCGAATCCCCGGACGAATCCGGACGGGCCACCGCAGGAAGGGTGCCAAGCCCAGCCGTACGAATTCGTCCAGAATTGGACCACTTCATTCCCGTCTCAGGAATGCCGCGTCGCGGCGATCCAAGCACGTGGTTTGGCGCTCCAGCTTTCCAGATCGGGGCCCCCACGAAAGGTGGGTGGGGAATAGGGAGGGGATTGGGAATCCCTTGGGACCGCGGGTCTGAAGACCCGCGGCTACATCATGGGGGGAGCCCTGGGCGTTCGACCCTGGGGCGGGAGTTACGACATCTGTGGGATCGCGGGTTACCGCGGGTCTTTCGACCCCAGCGAAGGCCGGGAGGGGGCGTCCTCCCGGCCCGTCACTGTTGCGATCGACCTCAGGGCAGAGGGACTCGAGGCCCCAAGCCCCAAGCCCCAAGCCCTAAGCCCTAAGCCCTAAGCCCTAAGCCCCAGGCCCTGAGCCCCCAGGCCCTAGCTAGAACGTGTACCGCACCGCCGCCCAGATCTTCCGGCCGCCGCCGTCGGTGCCCCACTGGTTGAGGAAGTTCACCGAGTTGACCGTGCTGTTGGGGATGCCGAAGTTGCGGGTGTTCGTCAGGTTGAACGCCTCGAGGCGGATCTGGAAGTTCTGCCGCCCGAAGCGCGTGTTCTTGATGAGCGCCATGTCGATGTTCCCGATGCCATCGGCGCGCAGCGTGTTGCGGCCGACGTTGCCCACGCGCTCGCCGGGGCAGGTGGCGCTCTGGAACCCGCACAGGCGGGCGAAGAGCGAAGCGCCGCCGGCGGCGATGATCTCCGGGATCGTCATCTTCGACAGGTCCTCGGTGGTGTTGATGTTCGGCCGGATGGCGCTGCCCACGAGGCCGTCGATGCCCGTGAGCGCGCCCGCCGGGTCAGCGCCGTTGAACACCGTGAACGGCGCGCCACTCTGGAGCGTGAAGTTGCCCGACACCTGCCAGCCCCCGAGGATCTTGCCGGCCAGGCCGGCCTGGTCGCGGTAGAACGGCAGCTCCCACACGGCGTTGCCCGTCAGCCGGTGCGGCCGGTCGTAGGAGGAGAGGCCCTTGTCGGCCTTGATGTCGAACGAGTCCTGCGCCACCGCCACCTCGCCCGACGAGGGGTTGAAGATCTCCGACGCCGTGTCGAGGTACTTGCTCCACGTGTAGTGCAGGCCGGTGCTGAAGCCGTTGCTGAACCGCCGCTCCAGGCTGGTCTGCAGCGAGTGGTACCAGCTCTGGGCGGCGTTGGCGCGCAGGCGGATCACGCCGCGGTTGGGATCGACGCGCGTCGCGGAGAACGGCTGCCGCGGGTTGCCGTCGAGCGTCTGGAAGAGGCCCCGGCCGAGCGTGCCGACGTAGCCGACCCGCAGCGCCATGTTGCCGGCCAACGCCCGCTGGATCTCGAGGCTCATCTGGTGCGCCACGGGCGACCGGAAGTCGTCGGCCACCACCGTCCGCGTGATCAGGTTCGGGTTGCCCGTGAGGACCAGCGAGTTCAGCGTCCGGAAGGCGTTCGGCCGGCCCGGCCCCCCTGCGGCGTCCTGCACGGTCGGCACCTCCAGCACGCCCACGAACGGGAAGGAGCTGGCGATGTTCAGCGCGATGTTCAGGAACGCGTAGTCGTGCGTGAGGGCGTAGCCACCACGCACCACCATCTTGTCACCGCCGGTCAGCATGCCCAGGATGCCGTCGGCGTCGGTCTTCGGGTTCCAGTTGAAGCCGACCCGCGGCTGCCAGTTGTTGGTGTCGCGCGCGGGCACCGGCGTCAACCGGTAGGCCTCGTTGCCGCCGGCGGTCGCCACGACCCCTGCGTTGAGCTCCTGCAGCGAGTCGGTGAAGTTGCCGGGCAGTTCGTAGCGGATGCCGTAGCTGAGCGTGAAGTCCGGCGTCACGCGCCACTCGTCCTGCGCGAAGAAGTACGCGTCGGCCCACTTGTAGTTGACGACCTCCGACCCGCCGGGCAGCGGCTTGTTGATCTGCGCGACGTTCGCCACGTCGTCGATGTAGCGCTGCAGGGTCGTGTACTGCAGGCGGCCGCGCAGCGTCGGGTTGAAGAAGCTGTCGATGTCGCTCGACCGCCAGTCCACGCCGAACTTCGTCGAGTGGTTCCCGACGGTCCACGACAGGTTGTTCTGGACCTGCAGCAGCCCGTTCTTGCGCCACTGCGGCAGGTTCAGCGCGAGGCCGATGGCCGTGCGGCTCGCCGCGGCGTTGAACCCGAGCAGGCCCAGCTCGTTGATCTCGATGGACGGGATCTCCTGCGCCGACACGTCAGCGGCCGTGGTCTCGGTGTCGAGGTAGGAGTAGCCGACGCGGAACTCGTTCACCAGGTTGTTGCTGAGGATGCCGGTCCACCACGTGGCGAAGGAGTGCGACTTGAGCGGGACCACCGTGGTGACCCCCGGCGGCGTGACCTGGCCGTCACCCGTCGTGAGGCTGTCGTTGTAGAGGTACCGTGCGCTCAGGATGTGACGCCCGTCGCCGAACAGCTGGTGGTCCACTCGCCCCGAGGCCTGGTGGTTCTTGAATTCGATGGTGGAGGAGCCGGTCAGCGATCCCACCGGCACGCTGTAGTTCACGCCGTTGAGCGAGAACGACACGCTGCGGCCGAGCGGCGACTGGGCCGCCGGCAGGAACTTCAGCAGGGCCTGCACCTGCGGCAGGCTGCCCGCCGCGCTCTGCAGCACCTGGCGGCCCGCCTCGGTGGGCGCGCCGTTGAGCGTCGTGCCCGCGCCCAACTGCTCGCGCGTCCAGCGCTGGTAGGACCCGAAGAAGAACGTCCGCTGCCGGACGATCGGCCCGCCGACCGTGCCGCCGTACTGGTTCTCCTTCAGAAAGGGCGCCTTCGTGCGGCCCGCCGCCTTGTCGAGGTTCGTGCGGGCGTTCAGGGAGTCGTCGTTGCGGAAAGCAAAGGCGCTGCCGCGGAAGTCGTTGGTGCCGCTCTTGGTCACCACGCTCATCACCGAGCCGGCCGCGCGCCCGAACTCCGCCGCGAACTGGTTGGTGATCAGCCGCACCTCCTGGATGAGGTCCGTGTTGTTCATCGGCTGCTGGCGGCCGGTGACGCTCGGGTCGTTGCTGTCTTGCCCGTCGATCATGAAGTTGTTCGACCGGACGCGCATCCCGTTCACAGAGAAGTTCGTCCCGCTGGCGAACCCGGTCTGGCCGGACCCGAGCTGGCTGACGCCGGCGGCCTGCAGCGCCAGGCTGAACACGTCGCGCGTGTTGCCCACCGGCAGCTCGGCCACCTTCGTGTTGTCGAACCGCACGCCCACCTCGGCGTTGGTCGTGTTCAGGATGGGCGACTCGGCCGTCACCTGCACGGTTTCGGCCAGGCTCGCCAGCCCGAGCGCGATGTCGATGACCGCCTCCTGGTTCAGCGCCAGCGTCAGGCCGCTGCGCACGTACTTGCTGAAGCCGGTGAGCTCGGCCTCGAGCTCGTAGCGGCCCACCGGCAGCGCCGCGAAGCGGAACACGCCGCTCGTGTCGGTGACGATCGTGCGCGTGAGGCCCGTGTCGACGTTGCGCACCGTCACGGTGGCACCGGGCAGGACGGCCTGCTGCGCGTCCTTGACGGTGCCGCTGATCGTGGCGGTGGTGGACTGGGCCAGGGCGTTCGCGGCGACGAGCAGCAGCGCGAACGCGAGGACACACCGGACGTGACGCATACCCGACTCCTTCCCCTCCAAAGGACTGCCGGCCGGACGCCACGCGCAAGGCCGCCCGGGACGGCTGCCGCCCTGGCCGCCAGGGCGGCCGGGCACGGCACCAACGGGACGGTGGGGTCGCGTCACCCCTCGCGTGGTGAACGAAAACTGACTCCGGCGAAGGGCAGCTCAGCAGGAGGCGTGCCAACGTCGGGACGCGGAACTCCGTCGGAATCTCAAACCAAGCGGCACATCCCGCGCGGGGACGAGGTGCCGGATCCAAGGGGCCGAATTGGCGATCCGGAGAGCCGAACCGGAGGGTGGCACCGGCCTGGCGCCGGAGGCCCGCGCACGCGGCCGGTCCCCGGCCAGACCTTCACTGGGGCGCCACCCGCCGGCCGGAGGTAGGCTATACCGCGGCGCGGCACGGCGCAGCGGGCGTCCGGCTCGTGGCGGCCGCGAGAAGGAGCGACATGTCCGACATCAAGACGGTGGGCGTCATCGGCTGCGGCCTGATGGGCGCCGGCATCAGCCAGGTGGCCGCGATGACGGGGCACCGGACCCGCGTGCTCGAGGTCAATCGCGAGGTGCTCGACCGCGGCCTCGCCCGCATCCGCAAGTTCCTCGACGATGGCGTGGCGAAGCAGAAGGTGACGCCCGAGGTCCGCGAGGCCACCCTCGCCAACCTCGTCCCGGCAGCCTCGTTCGCCGACCTCGCCGACTGCGACGTCGTCGTCGAGGCCATCATCGAGAACCTCGACGAGAAGCGGAAGGTGTACGCGGCCATCGAGGCGGTGGTGGGGGAGGCGACGATCCTCTGCTCGAACACCTCGTCGCTGTGCATCACCGAGTTGGCCGCCGCCACGACGCGGCCCGACCGCTTCGCCGGGCTCCACTTCTTCAACCCGGTGCCGCTGATGAAGCTCGTCGAGGTGATCCGCGCCCTGACGACGACCGACGAGACCTACCAGAAGGTGGCGGCCTTCGGGCAGGCGCTGGGCAAGCAGGTGGTCACCGCCCCCGACCGGCCCGGCTTCATCGTCAACCGGCTGCTCGTGCCCTACATGCTCGACGCGGTGCGCGCCTACGAGAACGGGCTCGGGAGCCTCGAGGACATCGACAACGCGATGAAGCTGGGCTGCGGGCACCCGATGGGGCCCTTCACGCTGCTCGACTTCGTCGGCCTCGACACCACCTACTACATCGCGAACATCATGTTCGACGAGTACAAGGAACCGCAGTACGCGGCGCCGCCGCTGCTCAAGCGCATGGTGCTGGCGGGGCGGCTCGGCCGCAAGAGCGGGCGCGGCTTCTACGACTACGCCAAGGCGTGAGCTGGGCCGGGCGCGGCCGCCACGCCGGATCTCCGGCGCGCAGGGAGGCGTCTACTCAGCGGGAGAGACACCATGCTGCTGGACGCCCCCCTGCGCGAGACTTCCGCTGCCGCCGACGCCGGTCCCGTCGCTGCCCCCACCGGCCGGGGAGACGCGGTGTCCGTGCAGTACAATGCCAGCGTCATGCAGGACCTGGTGAAGCGGATGCTGGTCGAGCTCGGGGAGGACCCCGAGCGCGAGGGGCTGCTCGCCACGCCGCGACGGGTGGAGAAGTCGCTGACGTTCCTCACGAGCGGCTACCGCACCGACGTGGACGCGGTGATCAACGGCGCCCTGTTCACCGTCGACTACAGCGAGATGGTGATCGTCAGGGACATCGACTTCTACAGCCTCTGCGAGCACCACCTGCTGCCGTTCTTCGGCAAGTGCCACGTGGCCTACGTGCCGCAGGGCCGCGTCATCGGGCTGAGCAAGATCCCGCGCCTCGTGGACGTCTTCGCGCGCCGGCTGCAGGTGCAGGAGCGGCTCACCAACGAGATCGCCGACGTGATCCGCGACAAGGTGAACCCGCTCGGCGTGGCCGTCGTGATGGAGGGCACGCACCTCTGCATGGCGATGCGCGGGGTGGAGAAGCAGAACTCGTTCGCCGTCACCTCGGCGATGCACGGCGTGTTCCGCGAGGACGCGCGGACGCGCTCCGAGTTCCTCGAGCTGATCCGGCAGCGCTAGCGTCGAGCCTTGGGCCTTGCGGCTTGCGCCTTGCGCCCTCTTTCGAGCTGAAGGTGCGAGGACGACAGTCCAGCGTGGAGCCTCGCGCGTTGAGCATCGGGCCTGTCGCCTCGACCTCGACCTGAAACCATTCATCAGGCCGCAAGGCGTAAGGCGTAAGGCGTAAGGCGTACGGCGCGTCGCGCCTAGCACCCTCCGCACTGCATCGGCCGCGTGTCGCCGTCCGCGGCCGAGCCCTTCCTGACGCACGTGCGATAGCGCGAGGGCGCCGTCTCGAACGCCTCCACCTCGTAGCCGCGGCTCCGGAAGGCGTCGATGAGCGGCGCCGGCAGGAAGCCGCTGTCGAGCGCCAGAATCGCCGCCCCGCGCAGTTCCAGCGCCTTCTGCGTCATCACGCCGAGCGGGTGCTCGCCGCGCGCGAGCATCTCGTCGGCGTCCACCCGCGCCACCACGAGGTCGTCGCGATACCAGGCGGGCGCCGGCGTTGCGCCGCCGCCGGCCACCGCCGCGGGCGTCGCGACGGGCGAGGCGTCCTCGCCGGCCGCCGCGCGCAGCGCCTGCACGAGCGCGCGCACCTCGAGGCCGCCCACGCGCGCGGCCTGCGCCAGTGAGGCGACCTTGGCGACCGTCCGGCGCAGCACGGGGTTCTTCAGGTTGGCGAAGGCGGGCGCCTGCGCCACGAGGACGGGCTCGAGCTCGGGGTAGGCGGCCAGCAGGTCGCCGACCCGCATCTCGGGGGTGATCGGGGGACGGGGGGGCGCGCTCATGCGTGTGCCTCGCTCGCCTGCGGCGTGTCGTACTGCAGGAGGCGCCGCTCGCCCTGCAGGGCCCGGAGGGCCGTCGCGTCCTGCGTCACCTCGAGGCAGCCCAGGTAGGCGCCCGCCTCGTCGCGCACGGCGAAGTAGCGGATGTGCACGAAGCGGCCGTGGAACGTGATCCAGAACTCGGCCGTGTCCTGCGCGCCCGACCGGAAGTCCTCGAGGATGCGATCGACGACGTCCACGCTGCGCGGCGGGTGGCAGTGCTGCACCTTGCGGCCGATGATGGCCTTGCTGCGCGCGAACACGCGCTGCGGGCCCTCCGAGAAGAACGCCACGCGGTCCTCGTGGTCCACGAAGGTGAGATCGACGGGCAGCACCTGGAAGAGGGCCTGCAGCTGCTCGATCGTGAGGTGGCCCGTGGGCAGCACCATGGCCCGCCGGCCCGGCACCTGCAGCGGATCCGCCGGGGTGGCTCCCACGGGCGGCGCGTAGCCGGTGCGTGGCTCGACCAGGCACCAGCCGATGCGGGGCGACTCGTTCCAGATCACGCCCCACTCCTCGCGGGTGAGCGTGTCGAGCGCCATCGGCAGCAGGATCAGCTCCTCCTTGGAGACCATCTCCTCCACGGCCGACAGGGCCTGCTCGCCCACGGTGCCGAGCACCAGCTTCCACTCGTCGAGGCTCGTGGTGTCGCGCAGGGCCTCGCCGAGCGCCGTCACCAGTTCCCGCGCCTCGTCGTCCTTGGCCCACATCACCTTCGAGGGCCCCACGATGCCGTGCTTCTCGAGGAAGGGGAAGAGCAGGTCTTCCTTGCGCCGGTAGTGGCGGTCGACGTCGAACAGCGCGTTGGCGCGCGCCCGGCACGCGTCGATCGCGCCTGGCGGCAGGGCGGCCGCGTCGGTGGCGCCGGTCACCACGGCGAACGCGGCGCGCGCCTCGGCCACGGCCTCGCGCATGGCCGTGTTCTCGCGGCGGAAGGTGTCCACCGGGTGGCCGGGCTGCAGCGGCACGCGGATCTGCAGCGGCTTCACGACGTCGCGCAGCACCTGGGCGTGCAGGTCGCACATCGACCGCACCTCGTCCACCGACATGCCGTCGGCCATGAGCTGCTGCTCCATGGCTGCCACTTCCGTGGCGTCGGTCTCGCGGACGATGCTGGCCAGCCGGTCGCGCACGGCGTCGGGCGACTCGCCACGGTGGAGGTGGAGGATGATCTGCTTCAGGTCGTCGATGCGTCGTTCGCGGTTGTTGATCAGTTCGCTCATGGCAGCCTTGGCCGGGGCGTCCGGACCCCTTCACGATAGGGGGTGGGCCGCGGCCGGCCTATGACGGGGATCATGGGATAATTCGCGGGATGCGCCGCGCGGTCGCCCTCGTCCTGTCACTCGCCGTCTTCCTGCCGATCACGCTCGAAGCGCAGTCCTCCCGGCGCCGCACCCCGGTTCGCCGGGCGCCGGCCGCGCCCGCGGTGAAGCGCGAGCCCGCGAAGGTGGCGTGCCCGGCGACGCTCGGCAACGGGGTCTCGTCCCAGCGCGTGTTCTGCGACGTGCTCACGGGCGCCGACCCGGCCGAGGGCATCCGCGTCACGGTGCCGGCGCACACCAGCACGGCCACGCTCACCTTCGACCTCCACAACCGGCACACCTACTCCGAGGAGCAGGTGCAGGCCGGCGAAGCCTACGCGGAGTACACCGCGACGATTGGCGTGCTGACGATGACGGGCGAACTGCTCGCGCGGGCCGTGGTCTACTCGTCGTTCCGTCGGGCCGCCGACCTGCTCGATCGCGTCGACGGCGGGGCGGGCCCGGGTGGCGTGAAGGCGGTGGCGCCCACCGGCACCGAGTCGATCGTCGTGACGATTCCGGCCGACGTCACGGAGGTGAGCCTGCTGGGCGAGCGCCTCGTGACGCGACGGCTCACGGGCGAGGAAGTGGCCACCTCCGCGGGGCGCCCGATCGCGATCGTCAGCAACGTGCGGGTCGAGTACCGGCCCGCGCCCGTCCGCCGGGCACCCGCGCGGCGGCGGTAGCGCGCACGTCGCTTCGTCGCGACAGCCACGCTGCGGTCCACCGGGGCGGTCGTGACGGCCTAATCCCGGGGTCTGAAGACCCCGGGCTACATCAGTCGGGTGGCCTCTCCGGATGTCGCCGCGAGGGGGTTGTCTCTCGGGGCGTAGCCGCGGGTCGTCAGACCCGCGGGCCCCGCTGACGTCGGCTCTCGCGACGGAAGGACGGCCCTTCCGTCGGCTGCCTGCGCGACCTACCCGCTCACCGAAGCCGGTAGAGCCGGATGCCGCGCGCGCTGGCCATCAGCGCGAGGTCTTCCCGGAACTCGATCTCGCGCTCGACGCCGGGGAGTTCCTCGACGTGCACGACGACGTGCGTGACGCCGGCCGCGCGCAGCGCCGCCACCGCGGCGTCGCCGGGGAACGCGCTGAAGCGTTCGTTGTTGGCGACGTAGGTGGGAGGCACCACGCCGCTGTAGCCGTTGACCAGCGGCCGCCAGTGCCGGGTGGAGGCCAGCACGTACTTGCCGTTCTCGGCGATGCGGCGCGGCGAGTAGAACGGGAACTCCGCCACCACCGCCGCCGGCTCGCCCGCGAGCAGGTCGTAGACCTTCGGGATGCCCTCGTAGGGCGTGTAGGCGAGCGGGGCGCGAAGGGCTTCCGCCGTGACCAGCACGAAGGCTGCCGCGGTGACGACGACGCGCGCGCGCGTTCCGGGCCAGCGCGCGCGGAGGGCGGCGAGGCCGAACGCGGCGAGGCCCGCGAGGGCGAACAGCCCGAGGTAGCCGAACCGCGTGGTGGCCCGCGTGCCCTGCAGCAGCGGGAAGGCGGCGTGCAGCCACTCGTAGCCGGGCAGGCGGGCGCCGAACGACAGCGCCACGCCCACCGTGCCGGCCGCCAGCAGCATCCGCGCGCGAGCGTCCCGCCACGCCGTGCCGCGCGCCACGGCCACCGCCGCCAGCAGCACGGCCGTCACGCCGGGGAACAGCGCGTCGGCCGCGCGGAAGAAGCGGTGGCTCCACCACTCGTAGTGCAGGCGCGCCCCCGTCGTCAGGTAGTCGCGCCAGTCGGCCGAGTAGATCGCCACCTCCTCCATCGACCGCACGAGGCCCTGGTCGCGGCGCACCTCGGCGTAGGGCAGCAGGAAGGGCAGGCACAGGGCGAGCGCGACGGCCGCGGCCAGCAGCGAGGCGCCGGCGAACGCGCGCACGCGGTCGCGGCGGGCCCACTCGGTGGCGCGGACCGCGGCGCCGGCGACCAGCGCGAAGACGGTCATCGCCATCAGGTAGATCGAGCACAGCGACTGCAGGGTGAACCACCCGGCGAGCGCGAGGGCGCGCCGCGCGGACGGGGCCACGATGGCGCGGTCGAGGGCGAGCAGCGCGAGCGGGAGGAACTCGACGTGCATCGCCTGCACGTGGCCCGTGCGGGTGAGGGTGTGCGCGTTGAACGCGGCGAGGCTGCCGGCGAGCGCCGCCGCCCACCAGTCGCCGGTCCACCGGTGCAGCAGCCACCAGGTGCCGAACCCGGTCAGCACGAGCCCGGCCATCAGCAGCAGGTTGTGCACGAGCACCGGGTCGGCGCCGGCCCAGGTGAGCGGGGCGCCCATGAGGGCCGGCACCACGAGGTGCTCGGAGTAGGCGAGCGTGTGGCGGTCGGGATGGAAGATGTTGGCGTCGAACAGGCGGCCGGGCTGCGTCACCAGCGCACGGGGGACCCACGCGAGGATCCAGGCGTTCAGCTGGGCGTCCGCGTTGTCGTTGCGCGAGAGGCGGCCGGGGGCGCTCGCCAGCGGCCACGTGTGGGCCACCGTGAGCAGCACGAAGAGCGCTAGCGCGGCCAGCCGCTGATCTCGAAGAGCCACACGTCGTCCTCGCGGCTGAGCGGCGCCAGGTAGGCCTCGTACTGCTTCAGCCGGTCCATCAGCTTCTCGCGGCTGCGCCGGTCGTAGAAGTTCAGGTGGAAGACGGCGTACCGCGCGCGCCGCGCCTCGAGCAGCGCGAAGCTCTCGCGCGTGGGGAACGACGACATGGGAATCACCATGTCGCGGAAGTCCTGCGGGATGTGGTCGCTGTAGCCGTTGACGAGCGGCTGCCAGTGGTACGTGGAGTTGAACATGTACAGCGCGTGCCGCGGAAAATCGGAGCGCTGGTAGAAGAACGGCAGCTCGACGACCGGCCCGGGGCGCAGCGTGGCGAGCATCCGGTAGGCGTTGTTGACCGGCGGCGCCTCCGGCAGCGCCAGCGGGGCCGTCGTCAGCTCCGCCGCGAGCGCCAGCGGCAGGCCCACGGCGAGGGCCGTGGCCGCGCGCGGCCAGCGCCGCCGCGCCCAGACGACGGCGTACCCGAGGCCGACGATGAGCACGAGCACGAGCACGATGCCGGCGCGCGAGGGCGCGCGCAGGAAGGAGAACACCGGGATCGTGTGGTAGAGCAGCGTGTAGAGGCCGGCCGAGGGGCCGAACGTGGACCAGAGCGTGATGGCGCCCACCAGCGCGTAGAAGCCGGCGACCTGGCGCGGCGCCGGCGGGGCATCGGCGGCCTGGGGTACGGGGGGCGCCAGGGTGGCGACCTCCCCGGCGCGCCACGCGATGGCCAGGCCCGCCACGCCGATCACCGTCGTGAGGATGCCCGGGAAGAGCACCTCGCTCGAGCCCTCGAGCCACGGGAACCACCAGCGGTGGGCCCACGCGGCCGAGGAGAGCCACGCCTGCCAGTTGGCCGAGTACATGGCGGCGTCCTCGATCGTGCGCTGGAACCCCAGTTCGTGCTGCACGGCGAGGAAGGGCGCGAAGAAGGGCGCGACCAGGCCGACCGAGCACGCGGCGCCGAGGCCAATGGCCACCCAGTAGCGCGGCGAGCGCCATCGGCCGCCGACGGCCGCGAACCAGAGCGAGCCCAGCGCGACGACGAGGCCCGAGAAGATGCCGTAGTAGGCGCAGGCGAGCGCGGTGACGCCGAGCGTCAGGCCCAGCACCACGCCCCGCCACGGGCCTGGGCGATCCACCACGCGGTGGAAGGCCAGCAGCGACAGCGGCAGGCCCCAGGACATCAGCAGCTGGATGTGGGCCGTCCGCGCGAAGATGAACGGGCAGTAGGCGAACGCCACCCCGGCGGCCCACCCCGCCGCGCGCGACCCGGTGAGCCGGTGCACCAGCGCGTGGGCGGCCAGCATCGAGAAGACGAAGGCGAGCAGGGCCACCGCGTTGTGCGTCACGAGCGGGTGGCGCGTCGCCCAGTAGAACGGGACGCCGAGGGCGCCGGCGACGAGGTTCGCCTCCGAGTAGGCGAGCGTGTTGCGGTGCGGGTGGAAGATGTTGGCGTCGAAGACGTTGCCCGGGTCGGCCACCAGCGTGCGCGCCACCCAGTTCACGTTCCAGATGGCGAAGTGGCCGTCGCCGGTGTTGACGCGACCGCGCGTGGCGAGGCCCGGGGCGAGGGGCCACGTCATGAGCACGGCGAGCCCGATCGCGGCGGCGATCAGCATCGCGGCATGGGCCCGTCGGTGCATCGCGGCGCATGGTACCATACGGCGCCGATGCGTCTGACGGTGCGGGCCGGCGCTGCCCTGAGCGGCGCCGTGGGTGCGTGGTTCGCCCTCGGGGCGGTGGCCATCGCGCCCGGGGCGACGGTGGCGTGGCGGGTGGGCGTGCTCCCGCCGTGGTGGGTGCTGGGCGCGCTCGTGGCGGCGTTCGCGGGGCTCGTCTTCGGCCTGCGCTTCTCGGTCGCGCGCGCCACGCCGCTGTTCGCGGCGTGGCTGTGCGCGCTGCCGTGGGTGCCCGGCGAGGTGCCCGCCGCGGCGCTGGCCTGGCAGGGCCTGCTCGCCGGTGTCCTGTGGACGGGCATCGCGGTGGCGGTCGTCGCCGCCGAGCCGGTGGCCGCCCCCGGCCGCTGGCGGGCGTCGTTGGTCGATCCCGCCCGCGCGCCGTGGCTGGCCGTGGTGCTGGCGGCCGTCGTCTTCGGCGTGTCCTGGCGCGGTACGGCGGCGTGGCTGCCGGGGGGCGACGAGCCGCACTACCTGGTCATCACGCAGAGCCTGCTCGCCGACGGCGACCTGCGCATCGAGGACAACCACCAGCGCCGCGAGTACCTCGCCTACTTCCCGGGCGAGCTCAAGCCCGACTACCTGCGGCGCGGCGCCGACGGCCAGATCTACTCGATCCACGCGCCGGGCGTTTCCGCGCTGGTCGCACCGGCGTTCCTTGCCGGCGGCTACTTTGGCGCCGCCCTGTTCATCCTGGTCTGCTGCGCGCTGGGCACGGGACTCGCGTGGCGCGTGGCGTGGGAGGTCACCGGCGAGGCCGGCGCGGCGTGGTTCGGGTGGGCCACGCTCGCCTTCGCGGTGCCCGTGGTGGCCCACGCCTACACGATCTACCCGGACGGCCTGTCGGGCGTGCTCGTGGTGGTCGGCATGCTCGCGTTCGTCCGGGCGCACCGGGCCGAGCGATGGCCGCTGATCTGCGGCGGCACGGCGCTCGCGCTGCTCCCGTGGCTGCACACGCGCAACGCCATCATCGCCGCCGGGCTCGGCCTCGCCATCGTGATCCGTGCGTGGCGCCACGCGCCGCCGGGGCGGGGCGCGAGGCGGCTCGTGGACTTCCTGGCCGTGCCCGTCGTCGCCGCGGCCGCGTGGTTCGGCTCGTTCAAAGCGATCTACGGGACGTTCGATCCGTCGGCGCCCTACGGTGGCTACACGCAGAGTTCCCTGGCGAACGTGCTGCGCGGCGCGCCCGGGCTGCTGGTCGACCAGCAGTTCGGCGCGCTCGCCACCGCGCCGGTGCTGTGGGCGGCGGTGATCGGCACCCTCGCCCTCGCCCTGGCGCGTGGCGCGCAGGGCGCCGATGGCCAGCGCGGCCCGGGCGAGCCGCTGCCGTCGCCGCGGGCCCTCGCCGCGATGCTCGCCGCGGCGTTCGTGCCCTACCTGCTCGTGACCGCGTCGTACCACATGTGGTGGGGCGGGACGAGCGCACCGGCGCGCTTCCTCGTCCCCGTGCTGTGGACCGCGGCGGTGCCCGCCGCCGCGGCCTGGCAGCGTGGGCGTGCGCCGGCCGACCGGGCCATCTGGCTAGGCTTGCTGGCGCTGACCGCCGCGCTCACCGTGGTGATGTCGTACGGCCAGAGCGGCCTGCTCACCTTCACCACCCGGGCCCAGCACGGACCCCTGCAGGAA
>JADHED010000538.1_pt1 | contig 43768 bp, 39 predicted proteins | sample 8952041 | NCBI WGS metagenome assembly JADHED01 (sample SAMN16124423, study PRJNA663239) | bioreactor sludge metagenome | isolation source: sludge (control) | place: India:Bengaluru | collected 2018-09-08 | reverse complement strand
CGGGCCGGCGCACTGCTGGCACTTTGATGGCCTTTGGCCACTGGTCCACGCTGGGGTGGCTCAACCGCAGCGACCTGCTGGGCATGGACACTGGCTGTGTGTGGGGAGGTTGCCTGAGCGCCGTGCGTTTTGGCAAGACGCTGGCTGACCGCGAGCTGCTGCAGGTGCACTGCGAGCAGGCACAGCAGCCGGGCTAGAGGGAGCAGGCGCTAGGCAGATGAGAGGCCCGGGCAGAAAACAACCCCGGGACAGTCAAGACCACAGTCAGCGCAAAGAGAGCGCTTGCGCTTATTGCGTGGAGGTTTCTGGTTGCACAGCCTTGAACAAGGCGGCCACTTTGCGCTTGGGTTTGATGTTGGCCGAAATGCTGCTGCGCGCGGGCGACTTGGCTGCGGCCTCCCAGGCGGGGGCGGTATCCGCATTGCTGGGTTCGTAAGGCTTTTCAAAGAAGGGGTCACGCGATGCCACCGCTGGGCGGAAGCCTCGGTGGTGTTCACGCGGCTCGCGCGGTTCGCGGCGCTCGCTGCGTTCACGCACGGCCCCTGGAATCGCATCGCGCGGGTCTCCGGCCTCGCCCGATTCGCGCCATGCGCGGCGGCCGTCATTGATGCGGCCACGGGGGCGGTCTTCTTCGTACTCGATGGCTTCGAGATCGATCTTCTTCTTGATCAGCTTCTCGATGTCGGCCACCAGGCGGGCATCGCTGCCCGACACCAGCGTGACGGCCAGGCCCGACGCGCCCGCACGGCCTGTGCGGCCGATGCGGTGCACATAGTCTTCGGCGTTGAACGGCACGTCGAAGTTGAACACCGCCGGAACGTCCTTGATGTCGAGGCCACGCGCTGCCACATCGGTACACACCAGCAGATCGACTTCGCCCTTCTTGAAGGCTTCCAGCGCCTTCAGGCGCTCGTCCTGGCTCTTGTCGCCATGCAGCGCGGCGGTCTTGAGGCCCTCGCGCTCCAGGCTGCGCGCCAGTCGGGCACAACCGAGTTTGCTGTTGACGAAGATGAACGCCTGCTTGATGCCACGGGTCTTGAGCACCTGGTGGATGGCGCGGCGCTTGTCATCGTCATTGGCGCTGTAGAAGCGCTGTTCCACGGTGGAGGCCGTTTCGTTCGGGCGGGCCACCTCGATGGTGATGGGGTTTTGCAGGTAGCTGCTGGCCAGACGCTTGATCTCGGGCGAGAAGGTGGCGCTGAACAGCAGCGTGGTGCGCTGCTTGGGCAGGTAGCTCAGGATGCGCTGCAGGTCGGGCAGGAAGCCGATGTCCAGCATGCGGTCGGCCTCGTCGAGCACCACGTACTCGACCTGGTTGAGCACCGCGTTCTTGGCCTCGATGTGGTCCAGCAGGCGGCCGGGGGTGGCCACCAGCACCTCGACGCCCTTTTTCAGTTCGATGGTCTGGGGCTTCATGTCCATGCCGCCAAACACCACGGTGCTACGCAGCTTGGTGTGCTTGGCGTACAGGGCGATCTGCTGGGCCACCTGGTCCGCCAGCTCGCGGGTGGGCAGCAGCACCAGGGCGCGCACAGGATGGCGCGCAGGGGATGTGGAGCTGTTTTCGTGCTTGAGCAGACGCTGCAGCAGGGGCAGCGAGAAGGCAGCCGTTTTGCCGGTGCCGGTCTGGGCGGCGCCCATCACGTCCTGGCCGGTGAGCACCACCGGGATGGCCTGCGCCTGGATGGGCGTCATGGACTCGTAGCCCATTTCGGCTACGGCGCGCGCCAGCGGCTCAGCCAGCGATAGATTGGAAAAGGAACTTGTCATTTAGCCCTCTATTGTCGCACCGGTGGCCCAAAAAGCGTTTTTTGGGCCGGGAGCGGCAAAAATGCGGTAAGCACAATCAGCGCGTCGGCATGCATTTGCTATCTATTTAATAGCTAATAGCGCATATTCAACCAGCACTATCGCCCGTTTTACACACAAATATCGCCCCTGCGGGGCAACGTTCCGCAACCCCTTGCTCCGCGTGCGGGCGTTGCGTGGTCGGCCAAGCATTGTCTGGACGGCGGGCCGGACAAACACCCAAAGAACAGGTCTGCCACCGAGGGCGGAAGAAGCCACCCAATGAGACCCGCCGCCTTTTCAGGTCCAGTGCACTGGACCTGTGGCCAGCGCGTTATTCAGCGGCGCGCCGTAGCGTATCCACCACGGGTCGCAGCAGCACCTCGCGCAGGCCCCACCAGCCCGCAGCCAGCGCCAGCACCGCCCCGGCCAACGCCCCCGCCAGCGGCACCCAGGGAGCAGCCGTCCAGGTGAAGTCAAAAACGTAGCGGGCCAACGCCCAGCCCACGCCCACGGCCACGGCACTGGCCAAAAAACCCGCCAAAAGACCCACGCCCACCAGTTCGGCCCGCTGCACCTGGCGCAGCAGGCTGGCCCGGGCGCCCACGGCCCGCATGATGGCGTACTCCCGTGCGCGCTCTTCGCGGGTGGCGGTCACGGCGGCAAACAGCACCACCAGCCCGGCCGCGAGCGTAAAGGCAAACAGAAACTCCACCGCGCGGATCACCTGCTCCAGCACCCGCTGCACCTGGGCAATGGTGGCGCCCATGTCCACATTGGTGATGTTGGGAAACTGGCGTACCAGTGCGTTGTCGAAACCGTGGGTTTCGGGGGCGCGGTAGGCGGCCAGGTAGGTCACCGGAACGTCTTTGACCTCTGGCACCGGGTACATCACAAAGAAGTTGGCGCGCATGGAGCCCCAGTCCACCTTGCGCAGGCTGGTGATGCGGGCCTCGTCCTGTACACCGCCCATATCGAACTGCAAGCGGTCCCCCAACTGCAGGCCCAAAGTTTGGGCAATACCTTCTTCCACGCTGATGGCGCCCTCCTCGCCCGGCGTCCAGCGACCGGCCACCACCTGGTTGTGCGGCGGCGCCTCCACGGCGTTGGAGAGGTTGAACTCACGGTCCACCAGGCGCTTGGCCCGGTCGTCGGTGTAGTTGTCGGGGCTCACCGGCTTGCCGTTCACGGCCACCAGGCGGCCCCGGATCATGGGGTACCAGTCGTAGCGCGCCACGCCGCTGTCCTTGAGCGTTTGCTGAAACGCCTCGGACTGGTCGGGCATCACGTTGATGACAAAGCGGTTGGGCGCGTCGGGCGGCGTTGCCTTGCGCCAGCTGCTGATGAGGTCAGTGCGCAGCAGCACCAGCAGCACCAGGGCCAGCAAGCCCACGGCCAGGCTGCTGACCTGCACCACGGCATAGGCCGGGCGTGCAGAGATCTGCCGCGTGGCCAGCACCAGCCAGCGCGGGGCCGTGGCCTCGTTCACACTCTTGCGCAACAGCTTGACCGCCACCCACGACAACCCCGCAAACAGCGCCACCGCGCCCGCAAAGCCACCCACGGCAATCAGCCCCAGCTTGACGTCGCTGCTGACTGCCAGCAACAGCGCGGCAAAGCCCGCAATGCCGACACCCAGCACGGCCAGCGAGGCCGGCTTGAGCCCGCCCACATCGCGCCGGATCACCCGCAGCGGCGGCACCTGCGCCAGTTGCAGCACCGGCGGCAGGCCAAACGCCAACAACAGCGTGAGCCCCATGCCCAGGCCAAACACCACCGGCCACAGGCTGGGCGGCGGCAGGGCCGACTCCACCAGGCCCGCCAGCAGCAGCACAAAGGCGTAATGCACCACGTAGCCCAGCGCCACACCCAGGGAGCTGGCAAACAGGCCAATCAGCGCAAATTCGGTGGTGTACGCCCCCGCAATGGTGCGCTGGCTCTGCCCCAGCACGCGCAACATGGCCGAGGCGTCGAGGTGCTCGGCCGCAAACCCGCGCGCGGCCAGCGCCACAGCCACTGCCGAGAGCAGCGCGGCCAGCAGCGCCACCAGGCTCAGGAATTTCTGGGCGCGGTCCAGTGTCTGGCGCATTTCAGGGCGGCCGCTTTCCAGCGACTCCACGCGCACGCCATGCACTTCGGGTTTTTTGGCTTCGGCCACTGCCCACTCGTTGAACGCCTGGATGGCAGGTGCCGGGCCGATGACGGCAAAGCGATACGTCAGGCGGCTGGCGGGCTGCACCAAGCCCGTGGCGGGCAGGTCACGTTCGTTGACCATCACCCGCGGCGCAAAGCTCATGAAGCCCGCGCCCCGGTCCGGCTCGATGACGATGATGCGCGCAATGCGCAGCTGTGCATCGCCCAGCAACAACTTGTCGCCCATGGCGAGGTTGAGCGATTCGAGCAGCGGCGCATCCACCCACACATCGCCGGGCGCCGGGATGTCGCGCGTCGGCTGCTCCAGCGCGCCAGGGGCATCTGCCACCGTGAGGCTGCCGCGCAGCGGGTAGCCCGGCTGCACACTTTTGAGCGCCACCAGCTTGCTGGCGCCACCCTGCGAATCGCTCGCGCGGCCCATGGTCGGAAAGCCCAGCGTTGTCACCGACTGGAGCCCGAGCGCCTTGGCGCGCTCGACAAAAGCGGCTGGCGTTGGGTTATCGCTGGCCACCACCGCATCGCCCCCCAGTAGCTGCAGGGCATCGCGCTGCAGACCGCCTTGCAGACGATCCGCAAAAAACCCCACCGACGTGAGCGCGGCCACGGCCAGGGTGACGGCCACGATCAGCAGGCGCAGCTCGCCCGCACGCAGGTCCCGGGCCAGGGTGCGCCAGCCAAGGCGCAAAAAAGACAGGTTCATGCTTGGACCTTAGCGCAAAGCCAACGGGCTGGCGGTCTGTGGGGTGTTAGCGCCGGATCAAGGCCCACCTTCAGGGCCGCGCAGCGGGGGTGGCATCGGGCGGGGTCGCCGCAACCGTCGCCAGCGCCGGTTCTGCCGTGTCCGCTGCCACGACGGGGATTTCGTTGGTGGCGTTGGTCTCCAGCGCTTGCAGCCGTTGCTCCAGGACCTGCAACACCGGGGTGATCTTCTGGCCCACGCGGATTTGCGGGTTTGAAAAGCCATCGGCTTTTCCGGCCTCGACCTCGCGCTGCTGGATCAGCGGAACCGCTTTGGCAAATGCCTCGGTAAAAGAATGGGTCTGGCGCAGTTGTTCATCGAACACCGCGCGGCCAAAAAAGGTCAGCTCCGACAACCTGCCGCAGCCATACGAGGTGTGGGTGGCATCGGCCGCCGTCATGATCAGGGTGCTATCCGTAGCCAGCGGTTCGATCCAGCCCCCGGAGAAACATGCAGAAACCGCGATCACACGGTTGCGGATACCCGCCTCATCGAGCGCTGCACGCAGCATCTCGGGTGTCACCGGCGGCACATCCAGCGGCCAATGCGACGCCGCCAGCTCATGGCTGCGCGCGCCGTGCGAGGTCATGTAGATCACCAGCACATCGCGCTCACGGTCCATGCGTGCGGCCAGGGCCCCAATGGCGCGCTGCAGGTTCTCGGGCGTTGCCCACGGGTGGGTCTTCGCAGTGTCGGCAAGGTTGAGCAGGTGCAGCACCCGCCCTTGGGCGTCAAACCGCTCCTGCAGCAGCGTGCTGACCATGCTGCTTTCGCGGCGGAACACGTTTTCATCTGCATAGGGGGCAAACACCAGCCCGTAGACATCCGTCACGCCAGGGCGCTCTGGCGCCAAGGCCTCCACCTGTCGTTGCCACAGCTGCTGCTGGTCTTCAAACAGGCCCTGTGACAGCGTCAGGTGTGCAGGTTCAGGAGGCGGAGCATCGTCGGCAGACTGCGCAGAGGAATCCGCCAGCGCATGGGCGTCCTCCTCCCAGGGCTGGTCCTGAAACTGCCACATGCCCACGCCCACCACTGCGGCCATCGCCAGTCCAAACACCGCGGTTCGCACACGGGAGCGGATGAAGCGTGCACTCACAACCACCAGGGCGGCCAGCACCCACACAGTGAGCACGCCATAAGCAACCCAGAAAACGATGCTGGCCACCGCACCGCTCCACCAATCCGGCTGGTGAACTGCCATCCCCATCAACACGTACAGCACCAGCAAGGGCCCCAGAGGGGCCCACGCTGACAGCACATACCAGGCCGCCAATCCGCCGGAAAGGCCGGGGAACCCTGGCTCGCCGGCCAGGGCCGGCGCTCGCTGTGCGGGCGCCATGGCCCACCATGCCAGCCACAGCAGCACCAGGCCGCTCCACATGGGCGCAAGCCAACCCCGCAGACTGAACTGCGCAGGGCCCATCACCTGCCACCGTGCTGCCCCCACCAGCAACGCCGCGCTGATCAGCGACAGCACCAGCAACTGCCAGGGCGTAGGCGCTGCGGCCCCCGTGCGCGGCGCAAGGAACAAGGCCGCACGCAATCCCTCGCGCATCCAGCCCCACAGCGAAAGGCGTTCCGGCGCGAGAGCCGCCCTGCCTACCAGCGATGGCGGCGGGTCTTGCGGCGATCGGCCCAAAGGAACTTCAATCTCTGTGTGGGCCAACTCGGGGCCCCACTGGCTGGGTAACGTGTCGGCCCAGGTGCTGCTGCTGGCGTTCAGGTCTTTCATGCGCGCATCATGCCATCGCAGGTTGACGTCTCGATGCGCATGATCGCAGCCGAAACACCTAGGGATGTCCTGCATAACTCCCTGCGGTCTGTGATAGCGCGGTCTCGGGCGGTCCGCTGCGTTGCTTTTTTTGCCAATAGCTCGGCTATTGGCTGCAAAAAGACGCCTTGCGGCCTGTCCCGATCCGCACTACCACCGACTCGCGAGGGTTATGCAGGACATCCCTAGGCTGCGCGCCACTCCGATAACCCCTGAGCTGAGCAATCCATAGTCTGATCCATGGCGCTATTGCCTCGGCGCTGGTACCGCTGGCAAGGGCCTTCCCAATGGCAAAATAAAACCAAAAATAATATTGATTTGAAATTAAATAACTTATGGAGCATAATTCGACTCGTTGCAGTCACCGCTCACGACGCGAGCTGTCATCGCAACCCCTGCCTCCACGCGATTTCAACGCCCCAGGCAGGCCGCTTTCGGCGACGCTTGTCGCCCAGTGGGTCTGAAGAGCTGCAGCCCACCGAGTCCCTCGATGCTCACGCAAGCCTGTGCAGGTCTGCGTTCCCGAATGCACCAGATTTCAAATAACGCCATTTCCATGGGCCAGTACGTCGTTTCGCCCGCGACACACCCTACCGACTGCGGCGGCTTTCGCGCCTCCTTCTCGGTCCAGCGCGACGCAGGCAACGGCAGCTACTGCCGCGTGTTCCGTTTTGACAAAGCCTTTGCCTCGCGCGAGGCGGCGCGGCTCTATGCAGTCACCCAGGGCTGCCTCCAGACCCGCATGGCGCACCCGCCTGTATGCTGATGGATTGACCTGCCAACGCCAGATCGTTTTCACCAGTCACCCCCTTCCACCCCCTTCAGTTGCCAGGCCAGCCGGCGCGCGCAGCTGTCTCCCCACGGTTCGCTTTTCGTGCGCACCACACCGCATAGAGGCTCTTCCATGAGCAGCAAAATCTACGTGGGCAACCTGCCCTACTCCGTGACCGACGCCACCCTCGCAAGCAACTTCGCCGAGTTCGGCGGCGTGTCTTCCGCCAAGGTCATGATGGACCGCGAAACCGGACGCTCCAAAGGCTTTGGATTCGTTGAAATGGCCAATGCCGAAGTGGCCCAGGCCGCCATCAGCGCACTGCACGGCATGTCCGTGGATGGACGCTCGATCGTGGTCAACCTCGCCCGCCCTCGTGAGACCACCGGCGGCGCCGGTGGCTATAGCGCCTCGGGTTACAACACCAACAAGCGCTCGGACGTTGGCTATGGCAACGGCGGCTTTGGCGGCGGTCGCTACTAAGCCCTGACGATCCACAACGAAAAGCCGGCGCACAGACGCCGGCTTTTTATCGTCCCGCCCCCACCAAGCGGTGCACGCCAAGCACCTCTGGGCCTCAGCGTGGGCCAGCGGTCTGCGCGGGTGGCACAACGGGTGCCTGCGCCAGCTCCGGTTGCAGAACTAGGCGGTGCGCACCGCTATAGCAAACAAAGCGGCGATTCGTGGCGCGCCCGATGGCGCACAGGCCCAACTGCTGGGCCACCGCATGACCCATCTGTGTCATGCCGCTGCGGGACACCACGATAGGCACACCCATCTGCGCGGACTTGATGACCATCTCGCTGGTGAGGCGGCCCGTGGTGTAGAACACCTTGTCCGCCCCCGACATCGGAACGGGCGTGGAGCCTTCAGCGGGGCTGCCTGACGCAGGCGTTTCAAGGTTCATCCACATCCAGCCGGCGATGGTGTCGATGGCATTGTGGCGCCCGACATCCTCCACGAAGGTGAGGAGCTCCTCCCCCTGGAACAACGCGCAGCCGTGGACCGAGCCGGATGACTTGTAGGTGGTCTCCTTGAGGCGAATCGCATTGACGATGCCGTAAAGCTGGCCCTGGGTCAGGCGGGCGTCGGGCAACTGAATGCGGTCCACTTCGTCCATGAGCCCGCCAAACACGCTGCCTTGCCCGCAGCCCGTGGTGACGACCTTGCTGGCCGTGCGCTCTTCAATGCGCGCAATACCGTGGCGCGTGCGCACGGCAGCGGCATGCACCTCCCAATCAACCGTGATGGATTCGATGTCGAACACCGACTCGACGAACCGCTGGTTGCGCAAGTAGCCCAGCACCAGCAACTCCGGTTGCGCACCCAATGTCATCAGCGTGACGAGCTCGCGCTTGTCCACATAAATCGTCAATGGACGCTCGGCAGGGATCTGCACCTGCTCGCGCTCGCTCAGCTCATTCACGATCTCCACCGCGTGGGTCAGCGGGGCATGGGCCCGCGTCAAGCGCGGCAGCGAGGGCATGGACGAGCCGGAGGGGGCAGACGAAGAACTCATGGGGCAAATATACGCAGTGCAAGACGCCAGCGGTGGGCGAAAGGGAATAGGTTGCGAAGTGGTTGCGCCACGGCGCCCCGGCACGTGGGCCCCGCCAGGCACCCTTCGCACCACCGCCCACAAAAAAAGCCGCGCCCCACAAGGGAACGCGGCTCGTGGCCTGAAGCGACAGCGTGCGTCAGGACTTGGAGGCAGGCGCAGCCGCTGCTGCGGGCACCTGCGTGCTGGGAGGGCTGCTGGCCGTGCCTGGTGGCGAATGGGCGCCTGCAGCCTCGGCCGGTTTGGCGGCTGGCGGTGTGTAGGCGAAGGGGCCGGGATCGGCGCAAGCAGCTCCACCCGCAGCCGCTGGCTTGGCCGAGGGCGTGGTCTTGCGGTAGTGCGCGGCCACCTTGTCTTGCGATAGGCACAGCTTGTAGTTGTCCACCTTGCCGGCCCATGCGGCCTTGGCGGCGGCTTCGGCGGCCTTGGCAGCGGCCTCGGGGGACGGGGCGGGCAGCTTGGCGGACGCCACCGTGCATACGGCTGCCGCGCACAGCGCCAGCAAAGAGGTGCGGATGCTTGATCTCGTCATGGAGTGGATCCTCATACCTGGGCGGGCTGCTGGCCCGCAGATGCTGTTACGTCGGTCGCTGACTGGCTGGCGCTGCGCTGGCGCGGGATTTTGCCGGCCTGCACATCGTCGTACCACAGCTCATGGTGTTCCTTGGCCCAGCCCTCGCTCACATAGCCGGTGCGCATGGCCTTGTAGGCGCCCTTCATGCCCACTGTGCCCATGTAGATGTGGCCACAGATCAACGCCATCATCCAGATGGCCAGAGTGGCGTGGATCATGTGGGCGATCTGCATGTCGCCACGCACGTCGCCAAAGCCGGGGATGAGTTTGTCGAGCACCAGGCCAGTGGCCACCACAAAGATGCCGGGGATGGTGATACCCCACCAGAACAGGCCCTTCTCGCCCGCATTGAAGCGGTGTGAGGGCACCTCGTGATTGCCCTTGCCCAGCATGCCGCCGCCCTTGGCCAACCAGACAAAGTCGGCGCGGTTGGCGATGTTGTCCTTGATGAACGTAAGAATGATCACCAGCAGCGACACGGCAAACAACGGACCCACAAAGTTGTGCACATTCTTGAGGGCATAGGTCAACCAGCCAAACAGCGTGGTCCCCAGGATGGGCAACAGGAAGAACTTGCCAAACGCCATCACGATGCCGGAGATGGCCAACGCGATGAATGCAAACGCGTTGGCCCAGTGGGCCGCGCGCTCGAACGGGGTGAAACGCTCAATACGGCGGGGACCGGTACCGTCGGGATGCTCATGCCCCAGCGGGCCTTTCACAAAGTAGAAGATGCCCAAAGCCAGCAACACGATGGCAAACAGCGCCGCACCATAGGGGATGATCCAGTGGTTGCGCACTTGCCGCCAGGCCTCGCCCGCATTGGTGTAGCGCGAACCGGGGTACTGCACAAAGCGCTGGATCAGATTGCCCGCCTCGGGCGCGTGGGTCACAGGCAAGCTGCTGTAGCCTGTCACGCCCTGCCCCACCTGGCGCCACATGGGCGCGTTGTTGCCGGGCTGCACCTTCATGCGCTCGCCATTGGTCTGTTCCGCGTATTTGGGATCAGCGCTGGCGTCGGGTTTGACCTGAAAGATATTCTGGCTTTGTACGCCCCCCACAGCAGCCGGTGCAGCCGTGGCTGCAGGAGCTGCCGTAGATGCGTCGGGCGCAGCAGGCGGCGTCTGGGCGCCAGCCAGCCCACAGGCCAGGCTGGCCGCCAAGGCCATGGACCACACGATGTATTTCATGGTGGACCTCACTTCGCCTGGGTGCGGGTGTATTCGTTCTGGCCGTACTGCTGGCGCGCTTTCAACTGCGCCTCCCAGCTGGTTTTGTCGCCGGCTTTCCAGCCAGGCTGCGTGAAGTTGCTGCCGGTGCCGGCGTAAGACGGAGCATCGCTGCGGATGCCCGCGCCGGTCTGCGGTTTCTCGCCGCAGCCCGTCAATGCCAGGGCGGCCACCGCAGCGGCCAAGGTCATGTGTATGGTGCGCTGCATCATGACTTGCCTCCTGCAGGCTGACCTGCCTGTTGTGAGCCGTAGGCTGTGCCCCAGCCCCACACTTCGGCGCCCTTGCCACGCTGCACCACGCGGTTGCGGAAGATATCCGCCACCACATCGCCGTCACCGGCCAGCAGGGCTTTGGTAGAACACATTTCTGCGCAGGCGGGCAGCTTGCCTTCGGCCAGGCGATTGCGGCCGTATTTTTCAAACTCGGCCTGGCTGCCATGGGTTTCAGGACCACCGGCGCAGAAGGTGCATTTGTCCATCTTGCCGCGCACACCAAAAGTGCCGGACGCAGGGAACTGCGGCGCACCGAAGGGGCAGGCATAGCTGCAGTAGCCGCAGCCGATGCAAACGTCCTTGTCGTGCAGCACCACACCCTCTTCGGTGCGGTAGAAGCAATTGACGGGGCAAACGGCCATGCAGGGTGCATCGCTGCAATGCATGCAGGCCACCGAGATGGACTTTTCGCCCGGTACACCGTCGTTCAGGGTGACCACGCGGCGGCGGTTCACGCCCCAGGGTACTTCGTGTTCGTTCTTGCAGGCGGTCACGCAGCCGTTGCACTCGATGCAGCGTTCTGCGTCGCAGATGAATTTCATTCGTGCCATGTGTGTCTCCTTGCGTGGCGCGATCAGGCGCGTTCCACGTTGCAGATCGTGGTCTTGGTTTCTTGCATCATGGTCACGCTGTCGTAGCCATACGTCGTCGCGGTGTTGACGGCCTCACCGCGCACCACAGGGGCCGCGCCTTTGGGGTAGTACGCCAGCATGTCCGCCCCCTGCCAGCGGCCCGAGAAGTGGAAAGGCATCCACACCGTGTCGGGCGCCACGCGTTCGGTGACCAGCGCCTGCACGTTGAGCCGCGCGCCTGTGGGTGAACTCAGCCACACACGTTCGCCGTTGCGAATACCGCGGTCCGCAGCGGTCTTGGGGTTGATCTCGACAAACGACTCCTGCTGCAGCTCGGCCAGCCAGGGGTTGGAGCGGGTTTCCTCGCCGCCGCCTTCGTACTCGACCAAGCGGCCCGAACTCATGATGAGCGGGAACTTCTCGTGCACCTTGTCGGCCACATTCTTATCCTGCACGCTCTTGTACAGCGTGGGCAGACGCCAGAAGGCCTTCTTGTCGTCGTGGGTGGGGTACTTGGCCATGAGGTCCGGCCGCGTGCCATACAGGGGCTCGCGGTGCTGCGGAATGGCATCGGGGAAGTTCCACACCACGGCGCGCGCCTTGGCGTTGCCAAAAGGATGGCAACCATGCTTCAGGGCCACACGGATGATCGCGCCGGTGGGGTCGGTCTTCCAGTTCCTGCCTTCGGCCTTGGCCTTCTCGGCATCGCTCAGGTCGTCCCACCAGCCCAGCTTTTTCAGCAGCACATGGTCGAACTCGGGGTAGCCCGTGGTGATCTCGCAGCCCAGCGAATGCGAGCCGTCTTCGGCCAAGAGGTTGACGCCGTCTTTTTCCACCCCGAAGTTCGCGCGGAAGTTGCCGCCGCCATCCATCACATGCTTGGAGGTGTCGTACAGGTTGGGCGAGCCGGGGTGCTTGAGCTCGGGCGTGCCATAGCAGGGCCATGGCAGGCCAAAGTAGTCGCCACCAAAGTCGTAACCAGTCTCCTTGTCCTTGCCGCCCTTGGCCTTCAGGGTCTTCACATCGAACAGGTGCATGTTCTTCATGTGGGCCTTCAGGCGCTCAGGGCTTTGGCCGGTGTAGCCAATGGTCCAGACCGACTTGTTGATTTCGCGAAGGATATCCTCGGGCACAGGCTCGTCCATGCCCTTGACCTTCTGCATCTTGTAGTTCTTGCACAGCTCATCGGCAAAACCGAGCTTTTGCGCGAACTGGTACATGATCATGTGGTCGGAGCGGCTCTCCCACAGCGGCTCGATCACCTTCTCGCGCCACTGGATGGAACGGTTCGAGGCCGTGCACGATCCGCTGGTCTCGAACTGCGTGGCAGCTGGCAACAGGTACACCGCGCGGTTGGGGTTCAGGTCCTCGGCCTTGCCGGGCATGGCGGCCATAGCGGCGGTGGCCGATGGATACGGGTCCACCACCACCAGCAAGTCCAGCTTGTCCATGGCGCGCTTCATCTCCAGACCACGGGTCTGCGAGTTGGGCGCATGGCCCCAGAAGAACACGCCGCGCAAATTGGAATCCTGGTCGATGAGTTCGTTGTTCTCCAGCACGCCATCGATCCAGCGCGACACCGTGATGCCGTTTTTGGTCATCATCGCAGGCGACGCATACTGCTTCTTGATCCACTCGAAGTCCACACCCCACACATTGGCGAAGTGCTTCCATGAGCCTTCGGCCAGGCCGTAGTAGCCAGGCAGCGAATCGGGGTTGGGGCCCACGTCAGTGGCGCCCTGCACGTTGTCGTGGCCGCGGAAGATGTTGGTGCCGCCACCGCTCTTGCCCACGTTGCCCAACGCCAGCTGCAGGATGCACGAGGCGCGCACCATGGCGTTGCCGATGGAATGCTGCGTCTGGCCCATGCACCAGACGATGGTGCCGGGGTTGTTGTCGTGCAGCATCTTGGCGACCTTGAACATCTGGTCTTCCTTGACACCGCAGGCCTCTTCCACCTTGTCCGGGGTCCACTTGGCCATGACCTCGTCGCGCACCTTTTCCATGCCGTAGACACGGTCGTGGATGTATTTCTTGTCTTCCCAGCCGTTCTTGAAGATGTGATAGACCAGGCCGAACAGGAAGGGAATGTCGGTGCCCGAGCGGATGCGCACGTACTCGTCGGCCTTGGCTGCGGTGCGGGTGAAGCGGGGGTCCACCACGATCATCTTGCAGCCGGTTTCCTTGGCGTGCAGCATGTGCAGCATGGACACCGGATGGGCCTCGGCCGCGTTGGAGCCGATGTACAGAGCGACCTTGCTGTTCTGCATGTCGTTGTACGAATTGGTCATGGCGCCATAGCCCCAGGTGTTCGCCACACCAGCCACGGTGGTGGAGTGGCAGATGCGTGCCTGGTGGTCGCAGTTGTTGGTGCCCCAGAAGCTCACGAACTTGCGCAGCAGGTAGGCCTGCTCGTTGTTGTGCTTGGACGAGCCCACGAAGTACACGCTGTCCGGGCCGCTGGCGGCACGCAGCTCTTTCATCTTGGCCGTGATTTCGTTCAAGGCCGTGTCCCAGCTGATGCGCTCGTACTTGCCGTTGACCAGTTTCATGGGGTAGCGCAGGCGGTACTCGCCGTGGCCGTGCTCGCGCACTGACGCCCCCTTGGCGCAGTGGGCGCCCAGGTTGATGGGCGAATCAAAAACTGGTTCCTGGCGCACCCAGATGCCGTTCTCGACCACGGCATCCACAGCACAGCCCACCGAGCAATGGGTGCACACGGTGCGGCGCACTTCGATCTTGCTGTCGCCGAGGCCGACCTTGGCACCCTCGGCGGCATTGGATTTCTTGACCAGTGCAAGCTGCGACGCCGCAATCCCTACACCGACCCCCAGGCCAGAGCGGCGCAGGAAAGAGCGCCGGTCCATGGTGGGCAGGGCCTGCGACAGGCCACGGCGCAGGCTGTGCACAAAAGAAGATGCAGACGATGACAGGTTCTGCACCCCGTGGGAAGATTTCTTGGTTAACAACATGGCACGCCCCGCGGTCAGAGTTGAGTGGTCTTGTAGTACTGCTTCACATGCGCAGACTGGTGGTAGCCACCGCCTTTTTCGGGCGCAACGCGAGCGGGTTCAGACACGACGGCGTCTGACGGAGCTACATGGGGGAGGGCCACTACAGCGGCTGCTGCAGCCCCTACGGTGGCGGCGCCGGAAAAGAAGCTCCGGCGGGAGGAATTGGGCTGGCGGTTCTGCATGCTTGTCTCCAGAATGGCTGGCAGCTATGAAACGAAATTCATACGAGTCTATGTCAGTGTGTAAAGCCGTGCAATCGAGCTTCACACCTCCCACTAACCCACTCATCTTTTGTAGCACCTGCATCAGGGTTTTTGCGGGCCCCGCAGCTCACTCCAGCATGTCGAAGCCTTGGGCCTCCACCGACACGAAAGCCCGGGTGAACTGGGCCGCAGCCGCATAAAAGCGTGCCTGCGGATGGGCACCCAGTGCGTCGCACAACTGCAGGATCCACGGCTGCAAATGCGTCGCAAAAAAGTCGCGCTGCGCTGTCAGGTTGCAGACAGCAACATCATCCCCCGCGATCAGGTAACGCATCACCTCGCACAGATACGCCACATGGTCTTCGGTCTCCGACATGGTCTCGTCGCGCGCAAGGCCCAAACGGTTCAGGTCGTTGCGCAAACGGGCCAGCGGCTTCTCGTTGAGAAACCCGCTCAGGTAATACGAGCCATACAAAAACACCTCGGGCTTGCCCACACCGCCAAAGAGGCGGTCGAACTCTTGCGCAATCACGCCATCGCTCAGTTCACGGGCCGCGCCCACCAGCACCTGCCAGGGCTCCTGCAAAAAGGCACCGTCGGCGGGCGCCTCGGTCACGGCCACACGCAGGGCAGACAACAGATCGGCGCTGGGCGCAGCGTAATACAGCTGCGACAGCAGCCCATACAGCTCAGCCCGAGCGGTTTCCTCGTCCAGCGCAGAGCTGCCGCCAGGGGATGTCAAAGAAGCAGGTTGGGCGCTCACAGGTCCGTCACTTTCGTTTCGCTTTGGGAGGAATACAGGTCAATCACGCGGCAGTCGCTGCACATCTTCAGGCGCTCCAGCGCCTCGCCCTGGAACATGGCATGACCTGCCAGCTTGCCGAGCATGGCCTCGATGGCTTTCACCGTGCCAAAGGGCTTGCTGCAGCGCACACAGGCCCAGGGCTTGGCCTCGTTGAGCACGCGCAGCTGCGCACGCTCCGGGCTCAAGAGCAGACGGGGTTGCAGGGTGATGGCGTCTTCCGGGCAGGTGGTGGCGCACAGGCCACACTGCACGCAGTTCTTTTCGATGAAGCGCAGCTGCGGCAGCTGCGGATTGTCCTGCAGCGCACTGGCGGGGCAGGCGCTCACGCAGCTCAGGCACAGGGTACAGCGGTCCTTGTTGACCTCGATGGTGCCCAGAGGGGATCCCACGGCGGGCAGGGTAATGGCCGCAGGCCGCTCGGCCACGGGCATGGGGGCTTGCTCCGTCAGGTGGTCCAGCGCGATCTCCAGCGTGCTCCGCTTCTCCTGGGCCACCGCAAAGCGGGCCGCCACGGCCGGGGTCTTCTGGCGCGTCTGGCCCAGGGCCTGCAATGCTGCGTCCAGCGCGGTAGGGTGGTTGGCACGCAGCAACTGCACATGGGTGCCGGTGTACCCCAGGCCGCGCAGGATGGCCTGCGCCACATCCATTTGCGCCTGCAGACCATCGAGGTACTGCGGGGCTTCTTCGTTGGTGCTCAGCACCACCACTTGCGAGGCGCCGTAGGCGATGGCACTCAGCCAAAGGTCTACCCCCGTGCTGGCCGTGTGCCACAGCGCTACCGGGATCACATTGGCCGGCACGCCCTGCGCCAGCCTGAGCTGGGCAGCGCGGCCCAGTTCTTCGACCAGCGACTGGCCGCGCTCCTGGCTGTGCAGCAGCACCACCGCATCCTTGCCACCGGCAGCCGCGTAGGTGGACAGCAGCGTCTTGAGCTTGGTGCCCTGTTCCGTTGCACTGGGGTAAGCATAGGTCAGCGCGCCGGTGGGGCACACGGTGGTGCAGGCACCGCAGCCCACACACAGGTTGGGGTTCACCTTGATTTGCTGGCGGCTCTTGTCGCTGGCGATGGCCTCGGCCGAGCAGATGTCCACGCAGGCGTTGCAGCCCACGGTTTCGTTGCGGCTGTGGGCGCAGAGCTTTTGCTTGTAGGCAAAAAACTTGGGCTTCTCGAACTCTCCCACCAACTCGCGCAGCTTGAGAAGCGTGCCCAGGTCCCGCCCGTCCCAGCGCAGGTAGCCCTGCGGCAGCGCATGCTGCAAAAAGGTGGGCGTGGCGGTGGGCGAACGCAGGTCCAGCACCAGGTCAAAACGCTCGGACTGCGCCGTGGCATCACGGGTAAAGTCGATGGCGCCCGCCACCTGGCAGACCTTGACGCAGCCACGGTGCGACTGGCAGGCGGCCAGGTCGATCTGGTAATCCAGGCCAATGGCGTTCTCAGGGCAAGCCGCCACGCAGGCGTTGCAGCGCGTGCACAGGTCCAGGTCGATGGGGTTGTCGGCCGACCACTGCAGCTCAAACGCGCCCAACCAGCCCGTGAGGCCCGTGATGCGACCACCCAGCACCGGATAGCGCCGCGCCTGGGCGCCGCCCGCATTGCCAGGGCCCTGGGTGAACAGCGTGACATCCAGCACATCCGACACCAGGGCAGCGGCCTGCTCTGCCTGGTCCAGCGGGCCGATGATGAGCAAGCGGCCCGTGCTCTTGTAGGTGACCGTGGGCACGGGTGGCGGGTCGGGCAAACGCGCTGCGGCCAGCAGGGCGGCGATCTTGGGGCTGGCCTTGGCGGCATCGCGGCTCCAGCCCCCGGTTTCGCGGATGCTCACAAACCGGATGGGCGACACCGCCCCTTCGGTCTGCTGGCCCAGGTCGCCAAACAGGCGCTGCTCCTGGGTGCAGGCCACCACCACGTCCTGCCCGGACTGGATGGCCTTTTGGAACGCCCCTGCGTCACGCCGGCACAGGGTGGAGTGAAGGGTCAGGTCTTCATGCAGTGCCTCGCCCAACGCCTTGGCGTTGAGGGGCATCGTCTGGTTGCAGTCGCAGATGAGCGTCGTGGTCATTGTGGGTATGGCTGGCTGGCGTGACCACCGCATCCTGGGCAGGGCGCGGGGCCACCTCAGACTCGCTGGAAGGAACGCTAGGAACGGCGTTGCATACCCGGGACTGTGCCACGTCTTCGGGGCCTTGCGCCTCCGCATCATCCCGAGACTGACTGGCCGGCGGGGATATTGGGGCCACAGCAGCCGCATCCGGTGCCTGTTCGCCCGGCAGACCGGGTGCAGTGGCCGGGGCCTTTTTCTCGTGGTCAAAAAAGCCGAGCGCATGTGCGCTGGCCATCTTGCGCAGCATGCCCGCAGGCAGCGGGTCGGGCTGGGTGTAATCGCCGATGTAGATGTCCAGGCCGTCCATCACATTAAAGTGCGGGTCGGCAAACAGCTTCTTCATGGCAAGGTTGCGCACCTCGGGCGACACCGCGCGGGACACGAAGGGCTTGAAGTCCGACGCGGGGGTGAGCGCCTCGGCGTCCGCCAGCGTGGGCGGTGGTGGCGCATCGGGTGCCGGGGTGACGGGGGCAGCTGGTGCCGCCGCAGCAGCCACTGGCGCTGGCGACGGGCTTGGAGGCGCTATCTGCGGTGCAGGGGTGCGTGCAGGCGGCGGAGGGTCTTGCACAGGCTTGCCCGCCTGCACATCCTGCTTGCGGCGCGACCAGCGCCCGAGGAATCCATCAGCCATGACCGCCCCCTCCGCCCCCGCCACGGAGCTTCTCGGTGGACACCGAGGCCGGGTTGCCAAAGCGGTCCTGCAAGGTGCGGAAGCTGTCCGGACGCTTGCGGCGCTTGGGCTCGGGCTGGTAATGCTCGGCCACAAAGGCACGCAGCGCCTCCACCACCTCGGGGTCGGCAGGCACCTGCTCCACGGTTTCCTGCGCGTCCAGCCAGCGGCCAGCGTCGTGATAGCTCAGGCTCACCGCCACGGGGCGGGCCAGGGGGATCGCACCGGTGCCTGTGTCTTCATCGCGGCGCCACATCACAAACCAGCAGGGGGCCGGGGAAGTGAGGTTGAGGTGGTAGCCCTCGGCGTCGTCGCGGAACAGCTCCACGCGAAAGCCGGGGAACAACCAGCGCTGCTCGCGCTCGTCCTGGATCAGCGGCCGGGGTTCGCTGCCGAAGGTGGGTTCGTGGACCACCACCTCGGCCAGCGTCCACCGCCAGGGCTGCCAGCGGTTGTCGATGTGCTCGCACCGCATGATCACGGCAACGTCGGTGTAGGGGCGCTCTGTCATGGGCGCTGACTGTACCCCCGGAGCCGCGCCATCGGCGGCAATGCCCGTAAAGCCCCCTTGCGCACCGTCAGCTTGCAGCGACTTCCAGCCGCTCCACCGCCACGGCGCAATATTTGAACTCGGGGATCTTGCCAAACGGGTCCAGCGCCGCATTGGTCAGCAGGTTGGCCGCTGCCTCCACGTACGCAAACGGCATGAACACCGTGCCGCGCGGCGTGCCGTCGTCGCGGCGCACACGCACCTGCACCCTACCGCGCCGCGAGCGGATGCCCACCAGCGACCCGGGCGCCACGCCCAGCCGCGCCAGTTCGTCGCCATGCAGCGATGCCGTGGCCATGGGCTCGATGGCGTCCAGCACGGTACTGCGCCGCGTCATGCTGCCGGTGTGCCAATGCTCCAGTTGGCGGCCGGTGATGAGCACGAACGGAAAGTCGGCGTCGGGCTTTTCGGCCGCCGGGATCACGCTGGCGGGCACTAGCTGCAGGCGACCCGTGGGCGTGGGGAATTTGTCGGTGAAGACGATGGGCTGGCCGGGGTCATCGGGCGTGAGGCAGGGGTAGGTCACGCTGGAGTCGCGCTCCAGCCGATCCCAGGTGATGCCCTCGATACTCGCGTGCATGGCCTGGCGCATTTCCTCGTACACGGCGGCAACGCCAGATTCTTCGCCCTCGTAGTGCCAAGGCAACCCCATGCGCACAGCCAGCTGCTGAATGATCCACAGGTCCGGCCGCGCATCGCCCGGCGGGTTGAGCGCGCGGCGGCCCATCTGCACCATCCGGTCGGTGTTGCTGGCGGTGCCGGTCTTTTCGGGCCAGGCGCTGGCGGGCAGCACCACGTCGGCCAGCCAGGCGGTCTCCGTGAGGAAGATGTCCTGCACCACCAGATGTGACAGGATCCCCAGCGCATGGCGCGCGTGGTTCAGGTCGGGGTCGCTCATCGCAGGGTTCTCGCCCATGATGTACATGCCGCGCACCTTGTGCGGGTCGCTGTCAGGCGCCAGGGCCTTGTGCATGATCTCGACCACCGTATAGCCCGGGGCCGCGTCCAGCTTTGTTCCCCAGAATTCTTCAAACCAGGCATGCGCCCCGGCGTTGTCGACACGCTGGTAGTTGGGGAACATCATGGGGATGAGCCCCGCATCACTCGCGCCCTGCACATTGTTCTGGCCGCGCAGCGGGTGCAGACCGGAGCCGGGCTTGCCGATCTGGCCCGTGACGGCGCACAGCGCGATCAGGCAGCGCGCGTTGTCGGTGCCGTGGATGTGCTGACTCACACCCATGCCCCAGAGGATCATGGAAGACTTGGCGGTAGCAAACGCCCGTGCCACTTCGCGCAGCGTCTCGGCCGGGATGCCACACACAGGCGCCATGGCCTCGGGGCTGCAGCCCATCACGTTGGCCTTGAGGCCCTCGAAGTTGTTGGCGCGCTCGCGCACAAAGGCCTCATCCACCAGCCTCTCGTCAATCACCGTGTGGATCAGCGCATTGAGCATGGCCACGTCGGTGTCGGCCTTGAACTGCAGCGTGCGCCAGGCGTGGCGGCCAATGTCGGTCACGCGCGGGTCGGCCAGCACGATTTTTGCCCCGCGCTTCGTCGCGTTCTTCATCCAGGTCGCCGCCACCGGGTGGTTGGCCGTGGGGTTGGAGCCGATCACAAAGATCAGCTCCGCATGCTCCACGTCGTTCACCGGGTTGCTCACCGCGCCGGACCCCACGCCTTCGAGCAGCGCGGCCACGCTGGACGCATGGCACAGCCGCGTGCAATGGTCCACGTTGTTGCTGCCGAAGCCGGTGCGCACCAGCTTCTGGAACAGGTAGGCCTCTTCGTTGCTGCCCTTGGCCGAGCCAAAGCCCGCCAGCGCTTTGCGGCCGTGCGTGTCGCGCAGGGTCTTGAGCTGGCCTGCGGCCAGGTCCAGCGCTTCGTCCCAGGTCGCTTCGCGGAAGGTATCGCGCCAGTCGGCACCGTAGGGCCGCACTTCCTTGGGCACACCGGGTTTGCGGATCAGCGGCGCCGTGAGGCGGTCGGGGTGGTGGGCGTAGTCAAACCCAAAGCGCCCCTTCACGCACAGGCGGCCATGGTTGGCCGGGCCGTCGCGGCCTTCCACGCTGATGATTTTTTCATCGCGCACGTTGTAGGTGATGAGGCAGCCCACGCCGCAGAACGGGCAGACCGAATCGACCTTGCGGTCCACCTTTTGCGAGCCGATGTGCGTCTTGGGGCTGAGCGCGCCCGTGGGGCAGACCTGTACGCATTCGCCACAGGCCACACAGGTGCTCTCCGCCATGGGGTCGTCCAGGTCGAAAACGATCTTGCTCTCCGCGCCGCGCAGCGCGTAGCCAATCACGTCGTTGACCTGCTCTTCGCGGCAGGCGCGCACGCAGCGGTTGCACTGGATGCAGGCGTCCAGGTTCACGGCCATGGCGGGGTGGCTGAGGTCAGGCGCGGGTTGCTCGCGGCGCAGGGCTTTGAAGGTCGGGCGCACCGAAACGCCCAAGCGATCAGCCCAGGCGCTCAGTTCACCGTGCTGCCCTACCGCTGGGGCATTTTTTGAATCAAATTCGCCTGTAGCGCTAGATGCACATGCGCCAACAGCTATCAATTCAGGAGTATCTGGTTCGTTATCGTTCCATTGATAGCCCACGTCCGGCATGTCGGACAGCAGCATCTCCACCACCATCTGCTGGCTCTTGCGGGCGCGCGGGCTGGCGGCCTGCACCTTCATGCCCTCGGTGGGCGCGCGGCAGCAGCTGGGCGCCAGCGTGCGTTCGCCCGCGATCTCGACCACGCAGGCGCGGCAGTTGCCGTCGGGGCGCAGGCCGTCGGTGTAGCAGAGGTGCGGGATCTCCACGCCGTGGCGCTGCGCGGCTTTCAAAATGGTTTCGCCAGGGTGGGCGGTGACGGGCTGGCCGTCCAGCTCGAAGGCCACGCCTGGAGTGTGGGGCAGCGCGCTCATGGCTGGCCTCCTTGGGGCAATTGCTCCGCCAGCGGGCTGTTGCGCGGCTTGGGCAGGTCGCCCGGCCAGGGCCCTTCGCCCACCTCGTGCGGAAAATACTTGTGAATGCAGCGAATGGGATTGGGCGCGGCTTGCCCCAGGCCGCAGATGGAGGCATCGGCCATCACCTGCGCCAGGTCGTCCAGCAGCTCTTCATCCCACTGCGGCGCTTGCATCAGCACGGCTGCCTTGGCCGTGCCCACGCGGCAGGGCGTGCACTGGCCGCAGCTTTCATGTTCAAAAAAGCGCATCACGTTCAGCGCCGCATCGCGCGCGCGGTCGTGCTGGCTGAGCACGATGACGGCGGCCGAGCCGATGAAACAGCCGTAGGGCTGCAGGGTGTCGAAATCCAGCGGAATCTGGTTCAGGCTGGCGGGCAGGATGCCGCCCGAAGCCCCGCCGGGCAGGTAGGCATACAACTCGTGGCCGTCCAGCATGCCGCCGCAGTACTCGTCGATGAGTTCCTGCACGGTGATGCCCGCTGGTGCGAGCTTGACGCCGGGGTGCTTCACGCGGCCGCTCACGCTAAAACTGCGCAGCCCCTTGCGCCCGTGGCGGCCAAAGCTGGCAAACCACTGCGGGCCGCGTTCCACGATGTCGCGCACCCAGTACAGGGTTTCAAAGTTGTGCTCCAGCGTGGGGCGGCCAAACAGCCCCACCTGCGCGATGTAGGGCGGGCGCATGCGGGGTTCGCCGCGTTTGCCCTCGATGCTCTCGATCATGGCCGACTCTTCGCCGCAGATGTAGGCACCCGCGCCGCGCCGCAGTTCGATGTGTGGCAGCGGGCATGGCGGCTCGGCGCGCAGTTCCTCCAGCGCCGCCTGCAGCAGCGCGCGGCAGCCGTGGTACTCGTCGCGCAGGTAGATGTAGACAGCCTCGGTGCCCACGACCTGGGCGGCGATGAGCACGCCTTCCAGGAAGCGATGCGGGTCGCGCTCCAGGTAGGTGCGGTCCTTGAAGGTGCCGGGCTCGCCTTCGTCGATGTTGACAGCCATGAGGCGCGGCGCAGGCTGGTCGCGCACGATGCGCCACTTGCGGCCTGCCGGGAAGCCTGCGCCGCCCAAACCGCGCAGGCCCGAATCCTCCATCGCCGCGAGCACGGCCTCGGCATCCATCTCGCCATTGACCAGCGCAGCGGCGGTCTGGTAGCCGCCTTGCTCGCGGTAAGCGGCGAGGTCGGCGTAGGCAGCGCTGATGCCTTCCGGCTGGGCGGGAACGCTCTGCCCAGCGAGCGCTGCAACATCAAAATTGATAGCTGCTGGCGCTTGTGAATGAAGCGCCAAAGCCCGATTTGGCTTCAAATTGACCGTCTCCATCACCGCATCCACCGTGGCGTGAGGCACCGGGCACTGGTGCACCACCGCCACGGGCGCCTGTTCGCAGCGGCCCACGCAGGGCACGGCCAACACCTGCACGTCACCCTGCCCGGCCGCACGCAGGCGTTCGGGCAGCGCAGCCAGCAGTTCGCGGGCGCCCGCCATGCTGCAGCTCAGGCTGTCGCACACCCGCAGCACCAGGCGCGGGGCCTGGGCATCGTCGCCGCGCACGATCTCGAAGTGGTGATAGAAGCTCGCCACCTCGTACACCTCAGCCATCGGCAGGTTCATCTGCCTGGCCAGAGCAACCAGGTGACGGTCGTGCAACACGCCAAAGTGGTCGTTCAGGCGGTGCAGGTATTCGATGAGCAGATCGCGCCGAAAACCACTGGCCGGGCGCGGGCCCAGAAGTTGCGCCACGTCGGCCATCGCTGCGTCTTCGGGCTGGCGGCCCTTGAGGCGGCTTTTGCGGCGGATACGCTCGCGCATGTCGGAGACCGACACGGCGGCGACGGTGGGGGTTTCGGGCTGGAGACTCATGGGCCGCATTTTCACCGCGAAGCGGGTCAGCGCCGGGAATCACCCGCGTGCGCAGGCGGCGAGGCGCCGCCGCTGGCCATAGGGGCCCTCCGCACGAGTCACCGCGCCGTGTGCGTCTGCGGAATCGGGCGGTCTGCGTCGTTGCAAATACTCGCAATAGCTACGGCTATTGCTGCGTTTTTTGTGCCTTGCAGCCCATCCAGATCCGCAGCGCACACTTGGCCAGCTCGATTCCTGCAAAGGATCCGCAGGCCCCAATTTCAGGTGTTCTTGCTGATCGAGATGGTGGGGAACTTGCTGGAAAAATCCCTGGCCTGCTGGGCGATCTTCACCGCCACGTCGCGCGCCACCTTCTTGTAGATGGCCGCGACTTCGCCATCGGGGTCTGCCACCACGGTGGGCTTGCCGCTGTCGGCTTGCAGGCGGATGCTCATGTTCAGCGGCAGGGCACCCAGGTAGTCCATGCCGTACTCGGCCGCCATCTTCTTGCCGCCGTCTGCGCCAAAGATGTGCTCCACATGGCCGCAGTTGCTGCACACGTGCGCGGCCATGTTCTCGACGATGCCCAGGATGGGCACGCCCACCTTCTCGAACATCTTGATGCCCTTCTTGGCGTCGAGCAGGGCGATGTCCTGCGGGGTCGTGACAATCACGGCGCCGGTCATGGGCACGCGCTGGCTCAGCGTGAGCTGGATGTCGCCGGTGCCGGGGGGCATGTCGATGATGAGGTAGTCCAGGTCCTTCCAGTTGGTCTGGCGCAAGAGCTGCTCCAGCGCCTGCGTGGCCATGGGGCCGCGCCAGATCATGGCTTCGTCCTGGTCCACCAGAAAACCGATGGACATGACCTGCACGCCGTAGTTTTCGAGCGGCTCCATGGTCTTGCCGTCGTCGCTTTCAGGGCGGCGGTTGATGCCCAGCATCATGGGCTGGCTGGGGCCGTAGATGTCGGCGTCGAGCACGCCCACGCTGGCACCCTCGGCGGCCAGGGCCAGGGCCAGGTTGGCGGCGGTGGTGCTCTTGCCCACGCCACCCTTGCCCGAGGCCACGGCAATGATGTTCTTGACCTGGGGCAAGAGCTGCACGCCGCGCTGCACGGCGTGGGCGATGACCTTGGTGGTGATGTTGACCGACACGTTGCTCACACCGAACACACCCTTGGCAGCGGCTACCAGGCTGCGGCGCAGCTCGGGCACCAGGCTCTTGGCGGGGTAGCCCAGCTCCACGTCAAACGCCACGTCGCCACCGCTGATCTGCACGTTGCGCAGGGCGCGGGTGCTGACAAAATCCTTGCCCGTGTGGGGGTCCAGCACGCTGGAAAGTGCGGCCAAAAGGCCTTGTTCGGTGACTGACATTCAAATAACTCCTGTGGGGCCGGTAGTCTATTCCCAAGCTCCCGCCCCCTGCCGCTGAAGGACAATGCGCACCGCATTGCACCGTCGCACTCTCCCCAAAAAGGCCTCCCGTGAAATTCAAGATGTCCGAAAACTCCCTGTTTGCCGTCCTGCTGCGCTCGCCGTGGTGGATCAGCTTTGTGGTGGTGGGCCTCATCACGCTGGCGGCCGGGGCGTTGCTGCCCAAGGAATACTTTGTGGTGGGCGCGCTGGCGGGCTTCCCCATCTTCGTGGTGGGCTGCATGGCCGCCTGGCGACAGCTGCGCGCGCCCAACCCCGCCAAGGTCGTGGAAATGCTGGAGGCCGTGGGCAGCATGCCCTGGCGCAGCTTTGCCGACACCCTGGCCACCGCCTGGGAGCGCGCGGGCTACAGTGTGGAACGCCTGACCGGCAACAACGCCAACGGGGCCGACATGCGCCTGAGGCAGGGCAGCAAGACCACGCTGGTCAGCGCCAAACGCTGGAAGGCCGCCACCCACGGGGTGGAGCCGCTGCGGGAGCTGCACACGGCCATGACCGCCGCTGATGCTTCGGCGGGCGTGTATGTGGCCGCCCTGGGCCAGGTCAGCGAGAACGCCCAGGCATTTGCCCGCGCGCATGGCATCGTGGTGCTGCAGGGTGACGCGGTGGCGCAGTTGCTGCTCAAGCAGCGTTAAGAGCGGCTAACAAAACTCTTCTGGCGTCGTTGCTGTGTCTTGTCGTACTGCTCGTACTGCCTGCGACACAGCGCCTAGCCAGAACCGCTTCGCTGAGCTTTGTTAGCCGCTCTAAGCCCACCCCAACCCCCTGTGGGGTGGCCCGCACATGCGGGTTTTCCCAGATGAACCGCGCCGGGGCGCCCCTCCACACTGGGGGCCTCACACCGCCCCACCGTCCATGCTCCCAACAACCCCTACCGCAGCCCCCGGCAACGTACCTGCCACCCCCGCCACGGGCCTGCTGCTGACCGGCGGCGGTGCCCGTGCCGCCTACCAGGTGGGGGTGCTGGAAGCGATTGCCGACCTGCGCCAGGCCTGTGGAGAAGCGCACGGGCCCAACCCCTTTCCCATCATCACCGGCACTTCGGCGGGGGCCATCAATGCAGCCGCGCTGGCCTGCGGGGCGGACCACTTTGACCGCGCCGTGCGCCGCATCGCCCGCGTGTGGCGCCAGTTCCATGCCAATCAGGTGTATGGCGCCGACTCGCTGAGCGTGATGCGCAGCGGCGCACGCTGGCTCACGCTGGTATCGCTGGGCTGGGCCCTGGCGCGCTGGCGGCGCATGCGGCCCAAATCGCTGCTGGACAACTCCCCGCTGGAGAAGCTGCTGGTCAAGATGGTGCCGCTGGTGCGCCTGCCCCGGCTGATCCGCAAAGGGCATCTCACCGCGCTGGCCGTGACGGCGTCCAGCTACAGCTCGGGCGAGCACGTCACCTTTTTTGAAGCAGCCACACCCGTCAAGCCCTGGGTGCGTTCGCAGCGCAAGGCCGCCAGCGACCGCATCACGCACGAGCATCTGCTCGCGTCCTCGGCCATTCCCTTCATCTTTCCGGCCAAGGGCATCGAGGTGGATGACCACATCGAATACTTTGGCGACGGCTCGATGCGCCAGTCAGCGCCCATCGCCCCGGCCATCCACCTGGGGGCCGAGCGCATCCTGGTGATCGGCGCGGGCCGCATGCACGAGCCCAAGGGCGACGCTGCCGTCAACCCCACACCCAACTACCCCACACTGGCGCAGATCGCGGGGCATGCGCTGTCCAACATCTTTCTGGACGCGCTGGCGGTGGACGTGGAGCGCGTGCAGCGCATCAACCAGACCCTGTCCCTCATCCCCGAAGAAAAGCGCCTGCACAGCGCACTGCGCCCCGTCGAGCTGCTGGTGATCGCCCCCTCGCAGCGCCTGGACGCCGTGGCCGCACGCCATGTGGGCGACCTACCTGGCCCCGTGCGCACCATGCTGGGCGCCTTGGGTGTCACGTCCAACATGGCCGATGTGCGTGGCGCGGCGCTGGCCAGCTACCTGCTGTTCGAGTCCGGCTACACGCAGGAGCTGATGGCCCTGGGCCGGGCCGACACCCTGGCCATGCGGGCCGAGGTGTGCCGGTTTTTTGGGTGGACAGACACCGGTGCCGAGGTCAAAACCCGGCACCATGGGGAACCCGCCTGAGGCACTCCTTGGCTTGAGCCCTAGGGTTTGGGCAGCCACCCCAAACCATGCGCGTGCAGGCTCTGCACATAAAGCCGGTCAGCCGTCTCGGTGATGGCCGTAGTCTCGGGGTAGGCGCCGCTCGGGTCCTGCAAGTCGGCCACCACCTTGCCATCGTCGGTGAACGCGATTACATGGCCGTAGGGCTGGGGGATGGGCCACAGCGCACGCGGCAGGCGCAAGGTCAGGCTGCGCAGCCAGGGCTTGCCCGCCATGTTGTCGATGGCCGCGCCGCGCGGCTTGGCAAAACCCAGCCACACCTTGCCGCCCTGCCCACGCATCAGGTTGTCGGGGTAGCCGGGCAGGTTGTCCAGCAGCACCCGAGCCTGGGAGCCTGGCTGGCCGATGTCGAGGTCCTTCGCGTCCACCGCAATCTTCCACACCCGGTACTTGCCGGTTTCGTTGACGAACAGTTGCTTTTCGTCCTGGCTGAGCGCCACGCCGTTGGCAAAGCTGATGCCCCGGGCCACCACGCGCGTGCTGCGCGTTTCGGGGTCGTATTCGATCACGCGCCCGGTGCTGGCCTGCTCCAGAATGTCGAGCACGCTGGCCTCAAACGTACCGCCCCAGTCCTTGGGCGCAAAGCGGGTGGAGGCATCGCTCAGGTACATCTTGCCGTTCTGGGCCACCACCACCGCGTCGGCGTAGCGGATGGGGTCGTTGCCCACCTTGTCGGCCAGCACGGTGAGCTTGCCGTTCGGTGCGATGGACAGCAGGCCCTTGATGGCATCGGCCGCAATCAGATTGCCCGCTGCGTCAAAGTCAAACCCCAGCACCCGCCCGCCGGTGTTGGCAAACACCTCCTGGCCCGAGCCGTCGGGGTTCATGCGCAGGATGTTGCCGCTGAGCACGGTGGTGTAGAGCTTGCCGTCCTTGCCGAACGCAATGTGCTCCGGGCCCACCTCGCCGTTCAGGTCGATGATGTTCAGCCGGGCCAGGCGCTGGTTGGGCGCATGCACACCCTGGTAGCCAGGGGCCACAGGCGCGGTCCATGCCACCGGCTGAATGGGGACCGGCCACGCCGCCAGATAGGCAGCCACCGCCACCACGACGCCACCCACGCCCCATCCCACCCGCTTTGCCCATGTGCTGGCCATGTGTTGTCCCCTGTTGTTGGTTGGAATGCGGGGCATTGTGGGGCCACCGGCGGGCTGAACGCACGCCCTGATTGGCACCTGCGCGACCCGGCCTTGGCAGATCAGAACCCACAGCCGCCCAAAGTGCTGTCGACCGCCTAAAATCGCGGGTTCCGCCTGAGAAAGCCGCTTTTCATGACGACCTCCGCTCGCAAACTCTTCGTTACCACCGCCCTGCCGTATGCTAACGGCAACTTCCACATCGGCCACATCATGGAATACATCCAGGCCGACATCTGGGTGCGGTTCCAACGCATGCAGGGCCACGCGGTCAACTTTGTGGGTGCCGACGACACCCACGGCGCGCCCATCATGATTGCCGCCGAAAAGGCCGGCAAGACGCCACAGCAGTTTGTGGCCGACATCGCGGCGGGCCGCAAGCAGTACCTGGACGGCTTTCACATCAGCTTTGACAACTGGCACAGCACCGACGCGCCCGAAAACCACGACCTGGCCCGCCAGATCTACCGCGACCTGCGAGACCGCGCCGACGGCAGCCTGATTGAGGTGCGCACCATCGAGCAGTTCTTCGACCCCGAGAAGAACATGTTCCTGCCCGACCGCTACATCAAGGGCGAATGCCCCAAGTGCCACGCCAAGGACCAGTACGGCGACAACTGCGAGGTGTGCGGCACCGTGTACGCGCCCACCGACCTGATCAACCCCTTCTCGGCCCTGAGTGGCGCCAAGCCCGAACTCAAGCACTCCGAGCATTTCTTCTTCAAGCTCTCGGACCCGCGCTGCGTGGAGTTTCTGGAGAACTGGACCCAAGACGGCAAGCTACAGCCCGAGGTGGCCAACAAGATCAAGGAATGGTTCACCGTCCGCACCAACCCTGATGGCACCACCAGCGAAGGCCTGGGCGACTGGGACATCAGCCGCGACGCGCCCTATTTCGGCATCGAGATCCCGGACGCACCGGGCAAATACTTCTATGTGTGGCTGGACGCGCCCGTGGGCTACCTCGCATCGCTGAAGAACCTGCTGGAAAAGCGCGGCGAAAGCTACGACGCCTACATGGCCGACCCGGCGATGGAGCAGTACCACTTCATCGGCAAGGACATCGTCACCTTCCACACCCTGTTCTGGCCCGCCATGCTGCACTTCAGCGGCCGGAAGACGCCCAACAACGTGTTCGTGCACGGCTTCCTCACGGTGAACAACGGCGAGAAGATGAGCAAGAGCCGGGGCACCGGCCTGGACCCGCTCAAGTACCTGTCGCTGGGCATGAACCCCGAGTGGCTGCGCTACTACCTGGCCACCAAGCTCAGCAGCCGCAACGAGGACATTGACTTCAACGCCGACGACTTCATGGCCCGCGTCAACAGCGACCTGATCGGCAAATACATCAACATCGCCTCGCGCGCGGCGGGGTTTATCACCAAGCGATTTAACGGACGTTTGGCAAACGCAGAATCACGCTTCCCAGCTTTTCTCCGAGAAGGTCAGAATTTACTTAGTGAAATTACTAAAGCCTATGAAGATCGAGATACCGCCAAAGCAATTCGAAAAACCATGGCTTACACGGATTTTGTCAACTGGTTCGTAGACAACGAAAAACCTTGGGAACTCGCTAAACGAGAAGAGGATACGGAAAGGCTGCACTTAGCCTGTTCAGCGACTATTGAGGCCTTTCGTCTGGTAACCATCTACCTGAAGCCTGTATTACCATCCGTTGCGGCGCAGGTTGAAAAATTCCTGAACGTCTCGCCTTTAGTTTTCGCTGATGCGCAGCACTTGCTTGGCGAGGGGCACATGATTAACAACTACCAACACCTGATGCAGCGTGTAGACGCCAAACAACTTGATGCATTATTTGAGCCTCCAGCCCATGCAGAGCAAGCGCTAGCAGCTACTGAAACCGTAGCGCCCGGTGGCGAGGCACTGGCCCCAACCATCACCATTGACGATTTCGCCAAGATCGACCTGCGCATCGCCCAGATCGTCAATTGCGAGGCTGTAGAGGGCTCCACCAAGCTGCTGCGCCTCACCCTCGACGTAGGCGAGGGCCGCACGCGCAACGTGTTCTCAGGCATTGCCAACAGCTACAAGCCCGAGGACCTGGTGGGCAAGCTCACCGTGATGGCAGCCAACCTGGCGCCGCGCAAGATGAAGTTCGGCATTTCGGAAGGCATGGTGCTAGCTGCGAGCCATGGCGATGAGAATGCCAACCCTGGAATCTATGTTCTGATCCCGTGGCCGGGCGCTGAACCTGGCATGCGTGTTCGCTAAATGTTGCATTCCACAAATAATCAAAATTTAACCATGAAATTTAAGATCATGAGAAGTATTTATTTAATTCTATTCATCTGCCTAACAGCATTAAGCATCACTGCACAAGCAGACTCCCTTCACAAATGCCAGGCAGTCGAATACGCCGAATTAAAAGACATGGATACTTTTCAATTAGTTTTAAGAATTAGCAGATATCATACAAATTACAAATTATTGGCAACCCTGAAAGACATGCCGAGGACGTCCTCTGAAAAACAAGAGTATGAAAATACGCTAGCAACCTGTAGAAGCGAGGCGCAACGCATAGCTGCAATCGCAAATAAACGAAAGAATCTCTCTAAATCAGGAGATTATGGCATTTGCGATAAAGAGTGCGAAGAATTTTCATTTCTCCGATATCCAAAGTCAAAATAATTAACAATTAATAGCAATTTTTCTAGCATCGCCACGCGCTTCGGCGGTCAGCTCGGCGAAGTCTCGGCCGATGGCGACGCGCTGCTGGAACACCTGCGCACCGTGGCGCCGTCCATCATCGAGCTGCTGGCCGAGCGCGAGTATGGCAAGGCCCTGCGCGAAACCATGCTGCTGACCAACGGCGTGAACGCCTACGTGGACCAGAACAAGCCCTGGGAACTGGCCAAGCAGGAGGGCATGGAAGACCGCCTGCAGGACGTGTGCACCACCTGCATCGAGGCCTTCCGCCTGCTCACCATCCTGCTCAAGCCCGTGCTGCCGGCGCTGGCCGCGCAGGTCGAGGCCTTCGTGAAGGTCGCGCCCTTCACCTTCGCCGACGCCCAAAGCATGCTCGGCCAGGGCCATGTGATCGGCGAGTACAAGCACCTGATGCAGCGCGTGGATGCGAAGCAATTGGAGGCACTTTTTGAGCCCCCAGCCCAGGCAGAGCAAGCGCCAGCAGCTACTGAAACCGTAGCGCCTGGCGGCGAGGAACTGGCCCCCACGATCACCATCGACGACTTCGCCAAGATCGACCTGCGCATCGCCCAGATCGTCCACTGCGAAGCCGTGGAAGGCTCGACCAAGCTGCTGCGCCTCACCCTCGACGTGGGCGAGGGCCGCACGCGCAACGTGTTCAGTGGCATCGCCAGCGCCTACAAGCCCGAAGACCTGATCGGCAAGCACACCGTGATGGTGGCCAACCTGGCCCCGCGCAAGATGAAGTTTGGCGTGAGCGAAGGCATGGTGCTGGCCGCCAGCCATGGCGATGAAAAGGCCAACCCTGGCATTTACGTGCTCAACCCCTGGCCGGGCGCCACGCCCGGCATGCGGGTGCGCTGAGCACGGCGGCCCCATGCGCCCTGTGGTGTACCGGGCGGCGATGGCCGCGAAAGCCCTGCCTCTGTTTGTTGCCATGCCCGCGCTCGCGGGCTGCACGGTGGTGACGGTGGCCAGCACTGCCGTGAGCGTCACGGCCTCGGCCGTAGGGTTGGCGGCAGATGCCACAGTGGGCACCGTCCGGGTGATGGGCAAAGGCGTCGGGATGGCTGCAGATGCCGTGTCCAGCAACCCAGCCCCGGACAACAGTGGCATCCAGGTCCGGGAATCCATTCGGCCTGCGCACTGAGCAACGTTCAGCCTCCCGTGTACCGCCCTGGCCGGTGGCTGATCCACAAGAACCCGCTCATCACCAGTACCGCCAGCACGGAATACGCCACACGGTCCACCGGCACCACAAACAGCGCGAGCAGCACCACGGTGCCGTCGATCATCATCTGCACCTTGCCCGCACGCATGCCGTAGCGGCCTTGCAGGTACAGCGACACCACCGTGGCCCCGCCCAGGCTGGATCGGTGGCGTGCCAGAAACAGACAGCCCGTGCCCAGCAACAGCCCACCCAGCAGCGAGGCGAACAGCGGGTTCAGGTAGTCCACGTGCATCACGTGCGGGAACAGCTCGGTCAGAAGCGACAGCAGGCCCACGCACACAAAGGTCTTGATCGTGAACTCGCGCCCCATGCGCGTCCAGGCGAACCAATAGAACGGCAGGTTGACCACAAAGAACAGCTTGCCAAACGAAATGCCGGTGACGTAATGCAGCAAAAACGCCACGCCCGCCGTGCCGCCCACCAGCAGCCCCGCCTGGTTGAAGAGCATGAGCGCCATGGCCACAAACAAGGTGCCTGCGAAAAGGGCCTGAGCATCTTCGAACGCGCCATGGCGCAGGGCGGACAGCGGCGGGGCAGTGTCGTTGGCGGTGGGCTGGGTATCGGGCATGGGCGTTCAGCGAGGGGGGTGCGTGGCAAAGGCGCAGGGCCTTTTGCCGGTGGAGTGCTGGGCACTTGGGGACAGCACGGCGCGCGTCCAGCGGTCAGTCTGCAAGATGAGAAGCAAGCAACGCGCCAGTGCGAGCCAGAGCGGGCCAGTGCGCGAAGGTGCCGCTACTTCCCGCCCTTGAACTCCGGTGCCTCCGTGTCCGCCCCCGTCTGCGTGCGCAGCACAAACTGGTCGGGCCCATAGACCACCGTGAAGACCTTGGACTGGTTGGTAGCCTCCAGGTAGCGCCAGTCGGCCCAGGTCTCCTTTTTCAACTCGTAGGGCGTGACCTTGGCGGGCTTGCCCAGCAGGCGACGCACCTCGTCCATGCGCATGCCGGGCGACACACGCGCAAAGGTCTCGGGCGTGAGTACCTGGCGCAGCGCGGTCATGCGGCCGTCGGAGCCGATGGTGATCATGTAGTTGACCTGGCCGGCAGGCTGGCGGTTGTACTCAAAGGTGCGCGCGCCACCGGGCTCGTCCCACACGTTCTCGGGGGCGCCGAAGCGGTCGCGCACGTCGGCTTCGGTCGAAACGCCCTCCTTGAGTTCGCTGATGCGTTGCGGGTCGCAGGCGGCAAGCACCAGCAGGGAAAGGGTGGCGGCCGCCAGGGCAGCGGAGTGATATATCAAGCGCATAAATTCGTCCCGGTAAAATCTTGGACCTTCGGTGCATCACTGTGCCTGACGCGTTCCAAGAAAGAGTTCACAGTCCATGTCTATTTTCCGCCGCCCCGACTACCAATCCGACGCCACCCAGTTCATCAACCAGCTCAAGGCAAGCCGTCCCGAGCTGGACCAGCAGCAGCAAGCCGGCCGTGCCCTGCTGTGGGACAAGCAAGTGGACCGCAAGATCTGGGGCGAGTACCGCGACGCCCAGGTGCCCCAGAAGCCCTACGTGTACCAGACCAACGCCGATTGAGCATGTTTTTAGCCGCAAGCGCAGGTATTTATTGCGCTGGCAGCTACTGATTCAATAGCAGATCATGACCACCGCGAACGCAGCCGAAGCGGCAAACTCGCCCGGCGTGCCCTCGCTGGATGGGGCCGGCATGCCCGATGTGGTCGATCAGGTGGCCTTGGCGCGCCTGTACGGCGAGCCGCTGTTTGCGCTGCCGCAGGACCTGTACATCCCGCCCGACGCGCTCGAAGTCTTCCTCGAAGCCTTTGAAGGCCCGCTGGACTTGCTGCTGTACCTGATCCGCAAGCAGAACTTCAACATCCTCGACATCCCCATGGTGGGGGTGACCAAGCAGTACCTGGCGTATGTGGACGAGATCCGCAGCCGCAACCTGGAGCTGGCAGCCGAGTACCTGCTGATGGCAGCGATGCTCATCGAGATCAAGTCGCGCATGCTGCTGCCGCCCAAGAAGCAGGAGGGCGGCGAGGAACCCGAAGACCCGCGTGCCGAGCTGGTGCGCCGCCTGCTTGAATACGAGCAGATGAAGATGGCCGCCATGCGCCTGGCCAACCTGCCGCAGTACGGCCGCGACTTTTTGAAGGCCCAGGTCTACATCGAGCAGAGCCTGCAGCCGCGCTTTCCGGACGTGCATGTGGTGGAGCTGCAAGAGGCATGGCGCGACATTTTGAAGCGCGCCAAGCTCGTACAGCACCACAAGATCACGCGCGAAGAACTGAGCGTGCGCGAGTACATGAGCATGGTACTCAAGACCCTGCAGGGCCGCCGCTTTGTGGAGTTTGAAGAACTCTTCGAGCCCGAAAAAGGCAGCACCGTGCTGGTGGTGACCTTCATCGCCCTGCTGGAGCTGGCCAAAGAGACGCTGATCGAGATCACGCAGGCCGAAGCGTTTGCGCCCATCTACGTGCGCCTGGCCTACACGCCGGCCTAGGGCCGCCTTCCACTGTTCACCGCCGTGGCCGGTGGCCGTGGCACTACCCCCTTCACAGGCAAGCCATGGCATCCCACGACTTCGACGTTCTCATCGTAGGCAGCGGCCTCGCAGGCCTCTCCGCCGCGCTGCACCTGGCGCCCACGCACCGCGTGGCCTTGATCACCAAGCGCACACTGCAAGACGGCTCCAGCGGCTGGGCCCAGGGCGGCATTGCCGCCGTGCTGGCCGACGACGACAGCTTTGCCGCGCACATCGAAGACACGCTGGTCGCCGGCGCTGGCCTGTGCGACCTGACCACCACGCGCTTTGTGGTGGAGAACGCGCCCGAGTCCATCGCCTGGCTGCGCGGCCTGGGCGTGCCCTTCACGCTGGAAGGCGACCAGCTGCACCTGACGCGCGAAGGCGGCCACAGCGCACGCCGCATTGCCCATGTGACCGACGCGACTGGCGCGGCGGTGCAGCGCACGCTGATCGACGTGGTGCGCAGCACCCCCGGCATCACCCTGTTTGAGCAGCACACGCTGGTGGATCTGATCACCACACGCAAGCTGGGCTTGCCCGGCAACCGTTGCCTGGGCCTTTACGCGCTGGACAGTGACACCGACGAGGTCGTGACCTTCCGCGCGCCGCAAACCATTCTGGCCACAGGCGGCGCGGGCAAGGTGTACCTGTACACCACCAACCCCGACACCGCCACCGGCGACGGCATTGCCGCTGCCTGGCGCGCGGGCTGCCGCGTGGCGAACATGGAGTTCATCCAGTTCCACCCCACGGGCCTGTACCACCCGCACGAAAAATCCTTCCTCATCAGCGAGGCGGTGCGCGGCGAAGGCGGGCAACTCAAGCTGCCCCCATCGGCCGGTGGCACACGCTTCATGCTAGACCACGACCCGCGCGCCGAACTGGCCCCGCGCGACGTGGTGGCCCGCGCCATCGACTTCGAGATGAAGAAACACGGCCTCGATTGCGTGCACCTCGACATCTCTCACCAGAGCCCCGCGTTCTTGCAGGAGCACTTTCCCAACATCCTGGCCCACTGCGCGTCGCTGGGCATCGAGATCACGAAAGAGCCCATCCCCGTGGTGCCCACGGCCCACTTCAACTGCGGCGGCGTGCTGACCGACCTGGCGGGCCGCACCGACCTGCCCGGCCTGTATGCCGTGGGCGAGGTGGCCTGCACCGGCCTGCACGGCGCCAACCGCCTGGCCAGCAACTCTCTGCTGGAATGCATGGTGTTCGCACGCGCCGCGGCGCAGGCGATTGCAGCCGCCCCCGCCACCGAACTGCCCACCGTGCCCGCGTGGGACGACAGCCGCGTGACCGATGCCGATGAGTCCGTCGTCATCTCCCACAACTGGGACGAGCTGCGCCGCTTCATGTGGGACTACGTGGGCATCGTGCGCACCAACAAGCGCCTGGAGCGCGCCGCGCACCGCATTGCGATGCTGCAGGGCGAGATCCAGGAGTTCTACGCGCACTTTCACGTCACACGCGATTTGCTGGAGCTGCGCAACCTGGTGCAGGTGGCCGACCTGATCGTGAAAAGCGCCCAGCTGCGCCGCGAGAGCCGGGGCCTGCATTTCAGCCGCGACTACCCCGAGGTGGCAGCGCCTGCCGCCCCCACCATCCTCGTCCCCCCGGTGCCCCGATGACCTACAGCGTCAAATAAATCTTCTACACCCTGCAAGGCGAAGGCGGCCAGGCGGGCACCCCCGCTGTGTTATGCCGCTTTGCAGGCTGCAACCTCTGGACAGGCCGCGAGCAGGACCGTGCGCAGGCCATCTGCCAGTTCTGCGACACCGACTTTGTGGGCACCGATGGCACGCTGGGCGGCAAGTTTGAGACAGCCACGGCGCTGGCAGAGCTGATCGCCGCCCAATGGCCTGCAGGCGCGGGCCGCCGCCTGGTGGTGCTGACGGGTGGCGAGCCGCTGCTGCAGGTCGATGCGGCGCTGATCGACGCGCTGCACGCTCAGCAGTTCCGCATCGCCGTCGAAAGCAACGGCACGGTTGCCGCGCCCGAAGGCATCGACTGGCTGTGCATCAGCCCCAAGGCGGGTGCACCGTGGGTGCAGCGCAGCGGGCAGGAGCTGAAACTGGTCTGGCCCCAGCCCGGCTTTGACCTGCAGGCGCTGGAGTAAGACACGCAGTTCACCCACCGCTTTCTGCAGCCCATGGACGGCCTGCTGCAGCGATAGAACATTGCCGCCTGCATTGACGCCTGCCTGGCCCACCCTGCATGGCGGTTGAGCCTGCAAACCCACAAGCTCATCGGCATCCGCTGAGAGAGGCCCACAAAACTCCGCTGGCGTCGTTGTCCCGCCTTGTCGTACTACTCGTACTGCCTGCGGCGGAACGCCTAGCCAGGGCCGCTTCGCTGAGCTTTGTTAGCCTCTCCAAGTCCTTCTAAATCACCGTATGTTGTTCACCATCTCCCAGCGCTTCTTCTTCGACGCCGCCCACACCCTGCGTCGCGAGATCGAGGCCGAAGGCAGCCGCCGCGTGCACGGCCACACCTACCATGCCGAAGTGTTCCTGACCGGCCCGCGCGACCCTGCCACCGGCATGGTGCTGGACCTGGGCCTGCTGCGCCAGGGCCTGGCCGTGGTGCGCGAGCAACTGGACCACCACATGCTCGACGAAGTGCCAGGCCTGGGCACGCCGACGCTGGAGAACCTGTGCCTGTTCATCGCCCAGGCGCTGCCCGCGGACCTGCGCCCCAGCGTGAGCCGCGTGCGTGTGTGGCGCGAGGCACTGGGCGATAGCTGCGCGCTGGACTTCTCCCAGCCCTGACCGGCCACGGCCCTGCCACCGTCAGGCCCTCCCCCATTCGCAGACTGCATCCAAGGAAGCGGATGTTCCGCACCCTGCCCAAATCCAAGATCCACCGCGTGGCCGTGACCTAGTGCGAGCTGCACTACGAAGGCTCCTGCGCCATCGACGAAGACCTGCTGGACGCCGCCAACATCGCCGAGAACGAGCAGATCCACATCTGGGCCATCAACAACGGCGAGCGCTTTGTCACCTTTGCCATCAAGGGCCAGCGCGGCAGCGGCATGATCTATGTGAATGGCTCGGCCGCACGCCGCGCTGTAGTGGGCGATCTCATCATCATTGCGGCCTTTGCCCAGGTGCATGAGTACCAGGTAACCACACACCGGCCGCGCCCACCCACACATCCAGGCCGCGCTGGCGGACCAACTGGGCCAGATGGACCACGTGATGCTGGCGGGCCTCACCCATGCGCCCGTGGTGGAACTGTCTGAACGCCTGGCCGCGCTCACCGGCCTGGGCCACGCGTTCTAAGGCAGCGATGGTGCCGCCGCCACCGAGGTCGCTTGAAGATGGGCGCGCACTACTGGCGCAACACCGGTCGCCCCGCCAAGAGCCGATTTGTGGGTCTGGCCGGTGGCGACCACGACGAAACCGTGGTCGCGCTGGCCGTGACCGACATCGCGATCTTCCGCGAAGCCTATGCCCCGCTGGTGCGCCTGGCCGACACCGTGCCCAGCCCTGACGCACGCGGTGCGGCACCGGGGGAGACCGCACAGGACGTGGCCCGACGCGCCGCTGCCGCGCTGGAAGCATGGCTGCAGGAGCACCACACAAACACCGGTTTCATCGTCGAACCACTGGTGCAACGCGCGGCGGGCTGGCGATGCACGCCCCTGAATACCTGCGCCTGGCGCGTGCGCTGTGCAGCCGCTACGAGGTGCACCTGGTGGTAGACGAAATCGCCGTGGGCTTTGGCCGCACGGGCACCATGTTCGCCACCAGCAGGCCGGAATCCGGCCGGATTTCATTTGCCTGTCGAAAGGCCTTACGGGCGGCACACTGCCCCTGTCGACCGTGCTGACGACGGACGCGGTGTATGCCGCTTTCTACGACGACGATGTGGCGCGCGGCTTTCTGCATTCGCACTCGTACACCGGCAATCCGCTGACCTGCCGCACGACGCTGGCTACGCTGGAACTGTTTGAGCAGCTGAATGCGCTGAACGCCAACAGGGCGTTGGCGCAGCGCATCGACGCCGCCTGCGCATCGCTCAACCAGCACCCACGCGTGCGGCATGCACGCCACCTCGAAATGATCTGGGCCTGGGATGTAGACACACCCCTGCCCGACTTTGCGCGCCGCTACCACCAGCACGCCATGGCACGCGGCCTGGTGCTGCGGCCCATCGGCAAGACGCTCTACGCCATGCCGCCCTACGCGCTCGACGACGAGGCAGTGCAATGCCTGGCACATGGCGCGCTGGATGCGCTGAACGCCACCATGCAGGAGGAAAGTTGATGATGGGATGTTTTGTGACGGGCACCGATACCGGTGTCGGCAAGACGCTGGTGTCCGCCGGGCTGTTGCACGCGCTGGCGCGCCACCACCGCCGCGTGGTGGGCATGAAGCCCGTGGTGGCCGGCCTGGTGCCCTGGGGGGACGACTGGGCCAGTGAAGACGCGATCGCACTGCGCTCGGCCTCCACCCTGGCCTTGCCGCCAGCCCTGGACAACCCCATGCTGCTGCCCGACCCGCTCTCTCCCCACATCGCGGCGACGCGGGCGGGCGTGCAGATCGACATCACCGCCATCGTGCGCAGCTACCAGGCACTCGCCGCCCAGGCCGACGCCGTGGTGGTGGAGGGTGCAGGTGGCTTTCATGTGCCGCTCACCGACACACTCACGGGCGCCGACCTCGCCCAGGCCCTGGCGCTGCCCGTGGTGCTGGTGGTGGGCCTGCGCCTAGGCTGCCTGAACCACACCCTTCTCACGGCTGATGCCATCCGCGCGCGCGGCCTGACGCTGGCGGGCTGGGTGGCCAACCGCGTGGACCCCGACATGGAGGCAGTGGAAGAAAACATTACCTACCTGCGTGCACGGCTGAATGCACCACTGCTGGCCGATGTGCCGTACCAGGAACTGCCTGAACCCAGCAGCCTGGTGTTTGACCTGCCGAAGGACTGGCAATGACGAGCCCCACGGCGCCGCAAGCGTCCTGGCTCGACGAGATCCCTGCGCGGCTGGCAGACATTGAACGCGCCCACCTGCTGCGCCGCCGTCGTGTGGTGGGGCCCGCAGACGGCGCCCGCCTGCGGGTGGACGGCGAGCCCATGCTGGCCTTTTGCAGCAACGATTACCTGGGCCTGGCCGGCCACCCCGCACTGGCCCAGGCCGCGTGCGAGGCCACCCAGCGCTTTGGCGTGGGCTCGGGTGGCTCGCCCCTGGTCAGCGGCCACAGCGCCGCCAACGATGCCCTGGAGCACGACCTGGCCGCCTACGTGCAGCTGCCCCGCGCGCTGTACTTTTATGCGGGCTACGCCACCAACACCGGCATCAACCCTGCGCTGGTGGGCGGCGGCGATGCGCTGCTCTCCGATGCGCTTAACCACGCCTGCCTGATCGACGGCGCCCGCCTGTCGCGCGCCACCATCCACCGCTATCTGCATGCCGACCTGGCTGCGCTGGAAGCGCAACTCGCCGCTTGCCCCGCACGGCGCAAGCGGGTGATCAGCGATGCCGTGTTCAGCATGGACGGCGACCTGATCGACATCCCTGCCCTGCTGGCGCTGTGCGAGCGTTATGACGCACTGCTGCTGCTGGACGATGCCCACGGCTTTGGCGTGCTGGGGCCGCAGGGGCGCGGCAGCCTGGCACAGGCCGGGCTGACGGGGCCCAACGCCTCGCACCGCGTGCTGTACATGGCCACGCTGGGCAAGGCAGCGGGCGTGGCCGGTGCGTTTGTGGCGGGTGATGCTGCGCTCATCGAATGGCTGCTGCAAAAGACCCGCACCTACATCTTTGCCACGGCCGCTCCCCCCTGTTGGCAAGCGCCTTGCGCAAAAGCCTGGAGCTGATTGCCGCTGCGGACGACCTGCGGGAGGGGCTGCGCCAGCGCATCGCCCAATTGCGCGAAGGCCTGGCCACGCTGCCCCCGGAACTGGGCTGGCACCTGCTGCCATACCACACGGCGGTGCAGGCGCTCGTCATCGGCAGCAACGAAGCGGCCCTGGCGGCGATGGAAAGCCTGCGCCAGCGGGGCCTGTGGGTGCCCGCCATCCGCCCGCCCACAGTGCCCGCAGGTACGGCCCGGCTGCGCATTGCGCTGTCGGCCGCGCACACCGCGGCCGATGTGGATGAGTTGCTGGCAGCGCTGGCGGCCCATGCCGCCGACTGCGTGGCAGCTCTTCAACAAAAAGCTGCAGGCACCAGCGTGGCGCCTGCGGCAGTTATCGCTTGAACACAGCCTGATGGCTCAGCCGACCCCATAGAAACCGCAGGGTCGGCGGGGCACCATCAGGTGCTTTCCTTCACCACACGCCCATTGAGCGGCTGCAGAGGCCGCGCGTTCGCGTTGTAGAGCTGGCGGAACGCCTTGATCTGCTGCGGGCCCAGCTTCACAGGCTCCTTGAGCACCATCCACTGCACGCCCTCGGAGCAGGGCGGCGTGGTCAACGAACCGGCAAAGCTGTAGTAGCCCTTCTTAGCAGGCAACAGAGTGCTGGCGTCCAGCATGAGCCCGTCCACCGTCAGCTGCTCACCCACCCGCGGCAGGTGCGCAAAGATGGGCGCCCAGGCGGCATTCGTCTTGCCCGGCTGGATCAGCACGGCCACCACGCCCAGGCCACCGTCCGCAGCCTTGTGCACAAAGTGCGCCACCATGGCCGCGTGCTTGCCGCCAATGGCCTCTTCACTGGGGGTGTGGAAGTGGAACTGGAGCAGCTCCATCGCCTTGCCATCCACCACCAGCTTGCTGCCCGCAGGCATGTTCACCTGCACGGTGTGCCCATTGTTGACCAGCGTGGGGGCACCTGCGGTGTACTGGAAGTCCAGCGCGGGCAGCGCCTCCCTCACGGTGTTGCGGATGTCGATGGGGCTTTGCGCCGCACCACGTGCACAGGCCTCAAAGCCAGGCTCCAGCGCGCCCCAGTAGGCGGCGCCGTGTTTTCCCTTGTATTCCCAGTGCCGGTGGGCGCCCTCGGCGCTGGCCCAGGTGGCGGCGCCCAGCACAAGTGCGAGCAGGGTTGATTTTTGAATCAGATGGACGGAGGTCGTCATGATTTCGAATGAACAAGGGATGGATAAAAAGACGCCACTGGCAAGCAGCAACGTGATCGTTGTGAGCCCTGCTTTATCGCAGCTTAAACTGGCTGGTGCCACTGATGGCCACAGGGTTGCTGACCAGCGCCGTCAGCGCCCCCACCCCATCGCTTTTGAACCGGGTCGAATCCCATCGACCGAACCGAGCCCCTCGCCATGCCGCACCTCACCATCGAATACTCTGCCAACCTGCCCCACTACCCTGAGGCCGAAACGCTGACCGCCCTGAACACCGCGCTGTGCGCCCACCCCCAGGTGCAGGACGAGGCCGACCTGAAAACACGTTTCATCGTGGCCGACAGTTTCGAGATCGGCATTGCCCCGGCCAACCGCGCTTTTGTGCATGCGCAGCTGCGCCTGCTGGCGGGCCGCACGCCCGAGGCCAAGACCGAGCTGGCGGGCCGCATTGCCGCCGTGCTGCGCGAACGCACGCCCCGGCCGCAGGGCGTGATGGTGCAGCTCAGTGTAGAGATCGTGGACATGGACCGGCCGAGCTATGTGAAAGAACGGCTGTGAAAATTGAATAGCAGCCAGCGCTCGATTCACGGGCTCCGGGGGCCTATTTCATTCAAATTTTCTATTCACTGTCCAGCGTGGCTTCCAGCCAGCCACGCAGGCTGTTGATGAACGCCCAGCCTTGCACGCGAGGGATATCGGCCACGCGCAGCATGGCCTCCACCACGTGGCCGTCCTGCAGCGCCACGGCGCGGCCCACGCCGGGCAGCAGGCCGCAGGACAAGGGCGGCGTCACCCAGCGCCCATCGATGAGCGCGGCGATGTTGCCAAAGGTGCCTTCGGTGATCTCGCCCGCCTCGTTCCACAGCACGGTGTCGAACACGCCGGGGGTCGTGGGCGCAAACGCCGCGTAGTGCGCGCGGCGCGTGGTCTTGTAGCGCACAAACTCGCTGTGTGCGGCCGCAAAGGGGCGTGGCGCCAGTTGCAGGCGCACAGGCACCGCCGTGGTCTGCAGCGCAAAGGCCTCGGCGCGCGAGCTGCCGTCCGCCGCCAGCAGCAGGCGCACCCGCCAGTCGCCATCGCGGTGTTGCAGGGCGGCAATCTGCAGCTCCTGGCGCACCGCATGGGCGTTGAATGCAAAGCCAAAATGCGCGGCCGCCTCGCCCATTCGGCGCACATGCTGGTCAGCGTGCACGAACTTGCCGTGGTGCAAGCCCAGGGTTTCGAGCACCTCGAACGGAGCGCTGGCCCGCTCGACAAAGGCGCGCTTGTGGTGCCACTCGGCCCATTCGGCGCCCGCCTCGGCACCGGAGGTGATGCCGCTGCCAATGCCGCAGGTGGCCTCGGCCACGACGGGGGAGGTATCCGCACCCGAGCCCGCACCAGTACCCACGCCGCGCAGCACCACGGTGCGGATGGGCACGTTAAAGGTAGCCGCCACCGGGTGCAGGCCGTCCGGCCCCGCTGCGCCGCCCGGCCGCACCACGCCCACCGCGCCGCAATAGACGCCGCGCGGCGCGGGCTCCAGCGCGCGGATCATCTGCATGGCGCGCACCTTGGGCGCCCCCGTGACGGAGCCACAAGGGAACAGCGCCGCAAACACATCCGTCAGCGTGGTGCCGGGCCGCGTGCGTGCGGTCACGTCCGAGGTCATCTGCCACACCGTGGGCAAGGCCTGCGTGGCAAACAGCGCAGGCACCTGCACACTGTGCGGCAGCGCAATGCGCGACATGTCGTTGCGCAACAGGTCCACGATCATCACGTTCTCGGCACGCTCCTTGGGCGCCGTGCGCAGGTGCTCGGCCTGCTGCGCGTCCTGCTCGGGGGTGGCGCCGCGTGGGGCCGTGCCCTTCATCGGGCGGGCCAGCAGGGTGCCGCCTTGCGGCGCGTCTTGCCAGTCAAAAAACAGCTCGGGCGACACCGACAGCACCTGCTCGTCACCCGCTTGCAGGTAAGCGGCATAGCCCCCGGGCTGGGCGCGCAGCAACGCGGCAAACAGGGCCTGCGGCGAACCCTGCAGCGTGCCGCGAAAGGGCGCGGTGTAGTTGACCTGGTACAGCTCGCCCG
>JADHED010000537.1_pt1 | contig 43802 bp, 36 predicted proteins | sample 8952041 | NCBI WGS metagenome assembly JADHED01 (sample SAMN16124423, study PRJNA663239) | bioreactor sludge metagenome | isolation source: sludge (control) | place: India:Bengaluru | collected 2018-09-08 | reverse complement strand
CGTCTGTCGGCGAATCTGGGATGCAGATATCTCAATACCTATTTAGCAATCCCTCAAATCAGCCTGTTCCCAGCGCCGATCGGCCACCAGCCGCTATGCATTCAGGAGTCCACCGCCCGACGGGCCGGCCGGCCCGAACCCGCCCCACTATGATGGCCCCATGCTGCTGAACCTGATCTGGCTGGGCTTCTTCGTGAGCGCCTTCGCGGTGGCGCTGGGCCGGCTGGTGATGGGCGATGCGGAGGTCTTCCCCCGCCTGCTGACGGCGATGTTCGACGCGGCGCGCACCGGCTTCGACATCTCGCTGGCGCTGGTGGGCGTGATGGCGCTGTGGCTGGGCATCCTGCGCATCGGCGAGCGCGCGGGCCTGGTTCAGGCACTGGCGCGCGGGGCGGCGCCGGCGCTGCGGCAGCTGTTTCCCGGCGTGCCGGCGGGGCACCCGGCGCAGGGGGCCATGGTGATGAACGTGTCGGCCAACCTGCTGGGGCTGGACAACGCCGCCACGCCGCTGGGCCTCAAGGCCATGCAGGAACTGCAGACGCTCAACCCCACGCCCGAGCGCGCCACCGACGCGCAGATCCTGTTCATCGTGCTCAACACCGCCGGGCTGACGCTGATTCCCACGTCGGTGATCGCGATCCGGCAGGCGCTGGCCGTCAAGCAGGGGCTGGTGGGATTCAACGCGGCCGACATCTTCCTGCCCACGCTGCTGGCCACCTCGATCTCGCTGCTGGCCGCGCTGCTGGCGGTGGCGGTGGTGCAGCGCCTGCCGATCTGGCGCGCGCAGCTGCTGCTGCCGCTGGGGGCTTTCGGCGCGGGCATCGGCGCGCTGCTGTGGGGCCTGGGCCGGCTGCCGCCCGAGGTGGCGGCGCATGCGGTGGGCCTGGCCGGCAGCCTGGTGATCGTCACGCTGGTGCTGGTGTTCCTGCTGGCCGGCGCGCTCAGGCGGGTGCCGGTGTACGAGGTGTTCGTCGACGGCGCCAAAGAGGGTTTCGGGGTGGCGGTCGCCATCATTCCCTACCTGGTGGCGATGCTGGTGGCCATCGGCGTGTTCCGCGCGGCCGGCTGCATGGACTACGTGATGGGCGCGATCGGCGCGGGCGTGGCGGCACTGGGCTGGAACACCGACTTCCTGCCGGCGCTGCCGGTGGGACTGATGAAGATCCTCTCGGGCTCGGGCGCGCGCGGCCTGATGGTGGACGTGATGCAGACCCACGGCGTGGATTCGTTCCCGGCCCGGCTGGCGGCCATCATCCAGGGCTCGACCGAGACCACGTTCTACGTGCTGGCGGTGTACTTCGGCAGCGTGGGCGTGAAGGACACGCGCCACGCGCTGGGCTGTGCGCTGTTCGCCGACGCGGTGGGCATCGTGGCGGCGATCGGGGTGGCGTACGCGTTCTACCGCTGAAGCTCAGAGCCGTGCCAGGCCGGCCACGTACTCGCCGATCGCCAGCGAGCCTGTGAGCCCCGGGCTTTCGATGCCGAACAGGGCGATCACGCCGGGCTGCGTGGTGTCGTCGATCACGTAATCGCGCTGCGGCTCGCCCGGGCCGTGCAGCTTGGGGCGGATGCCCGCGTAGTCGGGCGTCAGGGCGCCGTCGGGCAGACCGGGCCAGAAGCGGCGCACGTAGTCCTCGAAGTACCGCATGCGCTCGGGGTCGACCTGGTAGTCGAGCGCGTCCACGTACTCCAGGTCGGGGCCGAAGCGGGCTTGCCCGCCGAGGTCGCGCCGGTAATGGATACCCAGCGCGCCGGGAATGGGCGGCGGGTAGACCAGGCGCTGGAACGGCGCGTGGCCGGTGAGCGCAAAGTAGCTGCCCTTGCCGAAGTGCAGGGCCGGGATGCGATCGGCCGGAAAACCGTCCACCGTCGCGGCCATCTCCTGCGCCTGCAGACCGCCGGCCAGGATCAGGCGGCGCGTGGTGACGGTGCTGGGTTCGTCGCCGCCGATGCGCACCTCGATCTGCTCGGCCGCCGGCGTGGCGCCGAGAAACGGCGAATTCAGCACCACCGCGCCACCGTGGGCTTCGATCTCGCCGACCAGCGCGTCCATGTAGCCGTGGGCGTCGAACACGCCGCTTTCGGCCGAATGCAGCGCACCCACGGTGCGCAGCGCGGGCTCCAGGGCCAGGGTCTGCGCAGCGTCCAGCCGTGTGACGCCTTCGACCCCGTTGGCTTCGCCGCGGGCCGCCAGCGCATCGAGCGCGGCGAGTTCGCTGTCCTGCGTGGCCACGATGAGCTTGCCGCACTTGTCGTAGGCGACGTGGTGGCGGTCGAGGAACGCGTACAGCAGGCGCCGGCCTTCGACGCAGAACCGAGCCTTCAGCGAACCGGGCGGGTAGTGCAGGCCGGCGTGGATCACCTCTGAATTGCGCGAGGAGATGCCCGCACCCACGCGGCGCTCGCGCTCGAGCACCGCCACGTTGTGGCCATTGCGCGCCAGCGCGTAACCGCAGGCCAGGCCCACGGAACCCGCCCCCACCACGATTGCATCAAAGTCGGTCGTCATGGCCCGAGGATAGCCGAGCCCGGGCCGCGCGGGCATCGGCTTGACGCGCTGCGGCAAAATGAACAGCCTCGGCCGCGACCGGCGGGCGACAACCAGCCCGCCTTCAACCCCTCAAGCACACCACGATGGACATCCCCAGCCAGCAGATCGGCGCCGTGACCGTGTTCTTCGGCGACCGCAACGGCAAGTACCCGGACGGCAACCAGGTGGTGGTCACCGGGGCAGAGCAGCGCGTGGCCTTCGACACGCCCCTGGTGGCCAACCACATCGGACCGGCGCTCGACGGCGTGGACGCCGTCATCCTCGGCCATGTGCACGAAGACCACATGGCCGGCCTGCACCGCCTTCCGCGCGCGGCGGTATGGGCGCACGAGGCGGACGTGGCGGCCGCGCGCAGCTGGACCGGGCTGGCCCGCCATTACGGCTACCCGGTTGCCACCAGCGAGCGCCTGCGCGCGATGATCGAGGCCAGGTTCCACTACCACCCCCGGCCAGACGCGCGAGCCTATGCCGACGGCCAGCGCTGGGAGCTCGGCGGCGGCGTGACCGTCACGGCCTTTCACCTGCCGGGTCACACCAGCGGCCACTGCGCATTGCTGGTGGAACCCGATGGCGTGGCTTTCATCGGCGACATCGACCTCACCGGCTTCGGCCCCTACTACGGCGATGCCACCTCCAGCCTGGCGGCTTTCCGGCACTCGCTGCAAGCCGTGCAGGACATCCCGGCCCGGGTGTGGGTCACCTCGCACCACCGCGGCGTCGTCAGCGACCGCGCGACGTTTTTGGCGCATCTGGCCGCGTTCGGCGCGCGCATCGACGAACGCAGCGAGCGCCTGCTGCAGATGCTGGCCGACGGGCCCAGCACGCTGGAGGCGCTGGTGCAGCGCCGCCTGACCTACCCGGTCGGCTATGCGGAAGTATGGGTCGACGACGCCGAACGGCGCACGATTGGCCAGCACCTGGACGAGCTGGTGGCCCAGGGGCGCGCGCGGGTGCTGGAGGACGGGCGTTTCGCGCGGGCATGATACGGGTTTGCATTCAAGCGTAGAACAAGGCGCGAAGCCGACGACAGTGCTGTAGCACGGCGCGACGAAGCAACGGAGTCATACGTTTGAAGGCGAATCCGTATGAGCGCCCGGCGCGGCGCCCGGAGCCGATTCTTGCCTGGAATCCGGATCAAACCGGCTCCTTAGCCGCTACCAATGGCCACCGCAAGCTACGTTTTCAGGAGCATTCAGCCATCGCCCTCGGCCTTGCGCAGTGCCAGCGCAGCGTCGTAAAGGCTGTTTTTCGGGCGGCCGGTGATGTCGGCGGCCAGCCGGACGGCCGTCTTGAGCGGCAGTTCGGCCAGCAGCAGCCGAAGCACGCGCTCGTCGTGGCCCGCGTCCGCCGCCACCGGGGCGCCATGCACCACCAGCACAAACTCGCCGCGGGTGCGGTGGGCATCCGCGGCCAGCCAAGCGGGGCCGTCGCGCGCTGGCACGGTGGCGATCTCCTCGAACTGCTTGGTCAGCTCGCGGCCAAAGGTGACCGGGCGATCACCCAGCGCGGCCAGCGAATCCGCCAGGGCCTCAATGCGGTGCGGGGCTTCGAGCAGCACCACGGCACGCGCCTCGGCGGCGAGCTGCGACACGGCGCGCTCGCGCTCGGCGGCCTTGGTGGGCAGAAAACCGGCGAACACGAAGCCGCCCTCCTGCGTCATGCCCGCGGCGCTGAGCAGCGTGGTGACGCTGCTGGCGCCCGGCAGCGGCACCACCGGCAGGCCGGCGTCGCGCACGGCGGCCACCAGGCGCGCGCCGGGGTCGCTGACGGCGGGCGTGCCGGCGTCGGACACGCAGGCCACGCGCAGGCCATGGCGCAGGTGGCCAATCACCGCGACAGCGGCCTCGGCCTCATTGTGCTGGTGCAGCGCCAGCAGCTGCCCGGCGGGGCGCTCGATGCCGTAGGCACGCAGCAGTTGCTGGGTGTGGCGCGTGTCCTCGCAGGCCACCGCGTCGACCTGCGCCAGCACATGCAGCGCACGCAGCGTGATGTCGGCCAGGTTGCCGATGGGCGTGGCCACGACGTACAGCGCGCCCTGCGGATAATGCTGGTCCGCGGCGGCCTCGCGGGCGGCGGCGAGGGCCGGGGCATAGTTCGCGCGGATGGAGTGGGTCAATGAAAATCCTGGCTGAAAAGGCCGGTGCGCGGGCGGCGCAACCGCCCACCACCAAACAGAAGGGCGACGCCGCCGAAGATGCGGCGCTTCGCCACCTGCAAGCCGCCGGCCTGCGGCTGCTAGCGCGCAATTATCGGACGCCGGGGCGCGGCGGCGGCGAAATCGACCTGATCCTGCGCGCACCCGACGGCACGCTGGTGTTTGCCGAGGTGCGCCAGCGCGCCAGCACCTCGCACGGCGGCGCCGCGGCCAGCGTGAGCGCCACCAAGCGGCGGCGCATCGTCTTCGCGGCGCGCCACTACCTGATGCGCTTGCCGGCGCCACCGCCGTGCCGCTTCGACGTGGTGGTCGTGGAACCTGCGGGCCTGCAGTGGCTCCAAGGAGCATTCGACGCCGGTTGACGCCCGTGCAAGCGCGGCGCTGACACGGCTTGTTACGTCGCCGGCTGGCCCGGGCTTCGGACCCGGCGGTTATCATCAAAGACCATGGTTGAGCAACGCATCCAGCAGCATTTCATTGACAGCGCCGACCTGAAGTACCAGGCCGCCCAGACGCTGGGCAAGCCGGTGGAGGCCGCCGTGCAGGCGCTGCTGGCCTGCGTGACCGGCGGCGGCAAGGTGCTGGCCTGCGGGCTCGGCGCATCGGCCACGCTGGCGCAGCATTTCGCCACCCTGTTCATCGGGCGCTTCGAGCGTGAACGGCCCGAACTCGCCGCCGTCGCGCTGAGCGTCGATGGCGCCGTGTTGACCGCTGCGCAGCGCGGCGACGATGTCGCCCCGGGGCTGGCCCGTCAGGTGCGCGCGATCGGTCAAGCAGGCGACGTGCTGCTCGCGATCTCGATCACAGGACAGGAGGCCAGCCTGTTGCGCGCGATCGAGGCGGCCCACGAGCGCGACATGACCGTGCTGGCCCTGACCGGCCATGGCGGCGGCGCAATGGGTCTGGCGCTGCGTGAAACCGACGTGCAGGTTTGCGTGCCGAGCGAACGCCTGGCGCGCATCCACGAAGTCCAGACGCTGGTGCTGCACTGCCTGTGCGACGGCGTGGACACCCAATTACTTGGCGAACAGGAGATCTCCCCATGAAACACACACGACCCGCCCGCCGTCTTGCGGGTGCGCTGGCGGTTGCCGCGATCGCCGCGGCGCTGGGTGGCTGCGCCGCTGCCGTGGTGGGCGGCGCGGTGGCAACCGGCATGGTGGCCACCGACCGTCGCAGCACCGGCGCGCAACTGGACGACCAGAACATCGAGCTGCGCGCCGCCAGCAGCCTGAGCGGCACCTTCGGCGACCGGGCCCACATCAACGTCACCAGCTTCAATGCGAAGGTGCTGATCACCGGCGAGGTGGCCACCGAGGCGGACAAGCAGCAGGCGTTTCAGATCGTCTCGCAAGTGCAGGGGGTGCGCTCGGTGGTGAACGAACTGGCGGTGATGCCGGTGACCTCGCTGAGCCAGCGTTCGTCCGACGCGCTGATCACCGCGAAGGTGAAGGCTTCGATGGTCGATGCGTCGGACGTGTTCGGCACCCTGTTCAAGGTGGTGACCGAACGCAACACGGTCTACCTGATGGGCCGGGTGACCCAGGTGGAGGCCAACCGGGCCACCGAGATCGCGCGCGGCGTCAGCGGGGTGGAGCGTGTCGTGCGCGTGCTCGAGATCGTGACGGAAGCAGAACTGAAGCCGCCGCCTCCGACCCCGGCCACCCCGGCATCCTCCGCGCCGAAGTCCTGATCCGCACAACCGACGCTGACCGCTCGCGGGGCGGGAGCGTTGGGGCCTTCGCCGTTGCGGCGCCGGGCCGCCAGGATTTTCTTACTTCAGGCGCCTGATCAGGCTCGACGTGTCCCAACGCCGGCCGCCCATCTGCTGGATGTCGGCGTAGAACTGATCGACGAGGGCCGTCACCGGCAGGCGCGCACCATTGCGGCGCGCCTCGTCGAGCACCAGACCCAGGTCCTTGCGCATCCAGTCCACGGCAAAACCGAAATCGAACTGGTCGGCGACCATGGTCTTGCCGCGGTTGTCGAGCTGCCAGCTCTGGGCGGCACCCTTGCCGATCACGTCCAGCACCTGGTTCATGTCCAGTCCGGCCTTCTGCCCGAAGGCAATGGCCTCGCTCAGGCCCTGCACCAGGCCGGCGATGCAGATCTGGTTGACCATCTTGGCCAGCTGGCCGGCGCCACTGTCGCCCAGTAATGTGAAGGCGCGCGAGAACGCCATGGCCACCGGTCGCACGGCTTCGAAGGCCGCCGGATCACCGCCGCACATCACGGTCAAGGCGCCGTTCTGCGCGCCCGCCTGTCCGCCGGAAACGGGCGCATCGATGAAGTGCAGGCCAAGGTTCTTCGCGGCCGCATGCAGTTCGCGGGCCACATCGGCCGATGCGGTGGTGTGATCGACGAACACCGCGCCCGGCGTCATGCCGGCGAAAGCCCCGTCGGCGCCCAGCGTGACCGAGCGCAGGTCGTCGTCGTTGCCGACGCAGCAGAACACGAAGTCGGCGCCCAGGGCCGCCTCGCGCGGGGTTTCGGCATGTTTTTGGCTGTTTCCCGGCTCGAACTGGTCACGCCATGCTATTGATTTTGCAGTGGTTCGGTTGTACACCGTGACGCGGTGGCCGGCGCGGGCCAGGTGAGCGGCCATCGGATAGCCCATGACACCCAGCCCCAGGAAAGCGACGGTGCGGGCAGGGGTGGATTCGTAGGTGCGGGGCTGGATGGTGCTCATGGCATTGGTATTGTGTTGAAAGCGCGGCGATCGCAACCGCGCCCGGGCATTGACGACGTTCAGACGATGGAGAAATGCTCGGTACCGGCGGCCAGATCACCGGTTCTGCCGCGCTTGCTGTTGAGCTTGATCTGCAGCCGCAGGTCGTTCACCGAGTCGGCGTTGCGCAGCGCGTCTTCGTAGGTGATCATTTCGTCCTCGTACAGATCGAACAGCGCCTGGTCGAAGGTCTGCATGCCCAGGTTGCGGCTCTTCTTCATGATCTCCTTGATCTCGGAGACATCGCCCTTGAAGATGAGGTCGGCGATCAACGGGCTGTTGAGCATGATCTCCACCGCGGCGACCCGCCCTTTGCCCGACTGGCGCGGAATCAGGCGCTGCGAGATCATGCCCTTGAGGTTCAGCGACAGATCCATCAGCAGCTGCGCGCGGCGTTCTTCCGGGAAAAAATTGATGACCCGGTCCAGTGCCTGGTTGGCGCTGTTGGCGTGCAGCGTGGCCATGCACAGGTGGCCGGTCTCGGCAAACGCGATCGCGTGTTCCATGGTCTCGCGGTCGCGGATCTCGCCCATGAGGATGACGTCCGGGGCTTGGCGCAGGGTGTTCTTCAGCGCCGCCTCCCAGCTTTCGGTGTCCAGGCCCAGTTCGCGCTGGGTGATCACGCAGTTCTTGTGCGTGTGCATGAACTCCACCGGGTCTTCCACCGTGATGATGTGGCCGAAAGAGTTTTCGTTGCGCCAGTCGATCATGGCGGCCAGCGTAGTGGACTTGCCCGAGCCGGTGGCACCGACCAGGATGCAAAGGCCGCGTTTGGTCATCGCGACATCCTTCAGCGTCTTGGGCATGCCCAGGCCGTCGATGGTGGGCAGGGTGGCCGGAATCACCCGCAGCACCATGCCAATCTTGCCTTGCTGTACGAAGGCGCTGACGCGGAAGCGGCCGATGGCGGCCGGCGCGATCGCGAAATTGCATTCCTTGGTGCGTTCGAAGTCGGCGGCCTGCTTGTCGCTCATGATCGAACGTGCCAAGGCCTGCGTGTGCGCGCCGCTCAGGGCCTGGGTCGACAGTTTGGTGACCTGCCCGTCCACCTTGATCGCCGGCGGGAAGTCGGCGGTGATGAACAGGTCGCTGCCGTTGCGACTGATCATCAGCCGCAGCAGATCGTTGATGAACTTGCTTGCCTGGTCGCGTTCCATGGTGGCCTTGGTCGGTGGTTGGGCCGCTCAGCGCCGGTCGGACAGTCGCGCGCCGACGGCCCGCAACCGCAAGGACATCTTGCGCGCCAGCAAGGCGATCAGGCTGGCGGCCAGAACCGGCCGCACCGTCATCATCTCGTCCATCGCCTCCGCGCCCAAAATCGCGATCTCGCAGTCGGTCAACGTGAGGCAGTGCGAGAACCGCTTGCCGCTGTCCAGCAGCGACATCTCGCCCAGAATCTCGCCAGGTCGGGCTTCGCTCAGGCGCACACGTTCACCCCACTGCTGGTCCCGATCGACCGCGATCGATCCCGATAACAGGACGATCATGAAACTGCCGTACTCGTCCTGATGCATGAGTTCGCGTCCGGCTGCGATGGTGGCGAAGTCGAAAAAGTGCATCAGCGCTTCCATCGATGGGCCGTCCAGTCGCTTCATGTGCGGGTCGCGGCTCCACAGCTCCTGCAGCTTGGGCGCTCCCTTGTCGACGCTGAGCCGCTTGGCGCCCACTTCGACGGCGCGCGCTTCCCAGGGAATGGTCTGGTCGGCGCTGATGCCATGGTCGGCAAAGGCGGTCGAGAAGAAAACGGACTCCTCAGCCTCGCGCCGCTCTTCGGGCGGCAGCTTGTTTCGGAGCAAGCCAAGAATGCCTTTCATGAACCCTCCCCTTTAAGCGCTATTTGAACAATGAACGATCAACCCGGGAAATTCTCGGGGATCTTGGCCTTGGCACGGGCCTCGGACGACGAAATCACGTTGCGGCGAACCAGATCGGTCAGGTTCTGGTCCAGCGTCTGCATGCCGACGTTGTTGCCGGTCTGGATGGTGGAATACATCTGCGCCACCTTGGCTTCGCGGATCAGGTTGCGGATGGCACTGGTACCGATCATGATTTCGTGCGCGGCCACGCGCCCGCTGCCATCCTTGAGCTTGCACAGGGTCTGAGAGATCACCGCGACCAGCGATTCGCTCAGCATCGCACGGATCATGTCTTTTTCCTCGGCCGGGAACACGTCGATCACCCGGTCGATCGTCTTGGCCGCGCTGGAGGTGTGCAGGGTGCCGAACACCAGGTGGCCTGTTTCGGCCGCCGTCATCGCCAGTCGGATGGTTTCCAGATCGCGCATTTCGCCCACCAGGATGGCGTCGGGGTCCTCGCGCAACGCCGAGCGCAACGCGGCATTGAAACTCAGCGTGTGCGGGCCGACTTCGCGCTGGTTGACCAGGCATTTCTTGGACTCGTGCACGAATTCGATCGGGTCCTCGATCGTGAGCACGTGCCCGTATTCGGTTTCATTGAGGTGGTTGACCATCGCCGCCAGCGTGGTCGACTTGCCAGAGCCGGTCGGCCCCGTCACCAGCACCAGGCCTCGTGGCTTGAGGGCGAGGTCCGCGAAGATGCGCGGCGCGTTGAGTTGCTCCAGCGTCAGGATCTTGGACGGAATGGTCCGGAACACGGCGCCGGCGCCGCGCTGCTGGTTGAACGCATTGACGCGAAAACGGGCCAAGCCATCGATCTCGAACGAGAAGTCGACCTCCAGGAACTCCTCGTAGGCTTTGCGCTGCGAGTCGTTCATGATGTCGTAGACCATGGCGAACACAGTCTTGTGATCGAGCGCGTCGACATTGATACGTCGCACGTCGCCGTGCACCCGAATCATCGGCGGCAGTCCCGCTGAAAGGTGCAGGTCGGAAGCTTTGTTCTTGACGCTGAATGCCAGCAGTTGGGTGATGTCCACGGATCCCTCGCTCGTTTTGCTACGCTCAAGGCCATTATGACCATGATTGCCGACAATCTCCAGCGGGTGCGCGCCCGGATGGAACAGGCGTGCCGAGCGTGCGGGCGCGACCCGGCGTCGGTCACGCTGCTCGCGGTATCAAAAACCTTCGGCGCCGACGCGGTGCGCCAGGCCCACGCGGCCGGCCAGACCGTTTTCGGCGAAAACTACATCCAGGAAGCGGTGGACAAGATGGTGGGAGTGGCTGACCTCCCACTGACCTGGCACTGCATTGGACCGATCCAGGGCAACAAGACGCGCCTGGTGGCCGGACATTTCGACTGGGCGCACACGGTGGACCGGCTGAAGATCGCCGAGCGCCTGTCGGTGCAGCGCCCTGCGCAACGCGCGCCGCTGCAGGTCTGCCTGCAGGTCAACGTTGATGGCGGCCCGAACAAATCGGGCGTGGCGCCCGGGCAAGCCCTGGCGCTGGCCCGAGAGGTGGCGCAGTTGCCGGGTTTGACGCTGCGCGGGCTGATGACCATCCCCGAACCCGCCCCCGATTTCGCAACCGCGCTGGCGGTGCATCGGCAGGCGCGTGCGCTGTTCGATGATCTGTGCGATGCCGGTCTGGCGCTGGATACTTTGTCGATGGGCATGACGGCCGATCTGGAGGCCGCCATCCACGCCGGCAGCACGATGGTGCGGATCGGCACCGCCATCTTTGGCGGGCGGGCCTACCCCGCCTGACGGGTCAACCGCCGTTCAGGCAGCCACCGTCTCGGGTGCCGGCGTTCGGATCAGGTGGTCGAAAGCGCTCAGGGCCGCGGTGGCGCCGGCGCCAGCCGCGATCACGATCTGTTTGTAGGGCACCGTGGTGCAGTCGCCGGCGGCAAACACGCCGGCGACGCTGGTGTGGCCTTTGGCGTCAATCACGATCTCGCCGAATTTCGACAGTTCCACCGTGCCCTTGAGCCATTCGGTGTTGGGCACCAGGCCGATCTGCACGAACACACCGGCAAGCGGCACGAGATGTTCCGCGCCGGTGGTGCGGTCCTTGTAGCGCAGGCCGTTCACTTTGCCGTCCGCACCGGTGATCTCGGTGGTCTGGGCGTTGGTATGCACGGTGACGTTGGGCAGGCTGTGCAGCTTCCGGACCAGCACGGCGTCGGCCTTGAGCTCGGGCATGAACTCGATCACGGTGACATGCTTCACCACGCCCGCCAGGTCGATGGCGGCCTCGATGCCGGAGTTGCCGCCGCCGATCACCGCCACGTCCTTGCCCTTGAACAGCGGGCCGTCGCAGTGCGGGCAATAGGCCACGCCCTTGTTCTTGTACTCGGCCTCGCCGGGCACGTTGACGTTGCGCCAGCGCGCGCCGGTGGACAGGATCACGGTTTTCGCCTTCAGTGATCCGCCGTTGGCCAGTTTCACCTCGGCCAGGCCGCCGGGTTCGGCCGCCGGGATCAGCGCGTCGGCGCGCTGCAGGTTCATGATGTCCACCTCGTAGGCGCGGGCATGGGCTTCCAGCGCGGCCGCGAACTTGGGGCCGTCGGTTTCGAGCACCGAGATGTAGTTCTCGATCGCCAGCGTGTCGTTGACCTGCCCGCCGAAGCGCTCGGCCGCCACACCCACGCGGATGCCCTTGCGCGCCGCGTACACGGCCGCAGCGGCGCCGGCCGGGCCGCCGCCGACGATCAGCACGTCGTACGGCGCCTTGGCGCTGAGCTTGGCCGCGTCGCGGGCGGCGGCGCCGGTGTCGAGCTTGGCGACGATTTCTTCCACGCTCATGCGGCCCGAGGCGAACACCGCGCCGTTCAGGTACACCATGGGCACGGCCATGATCTCGCGCTCGGTCACCTCCTGCTGGAACGCACCGCCTTCGACCACGGTGGTCTTGATGGCCGGATTCAGGATGGCCATCAGGCTGAGCGCCTGCACCACGTCGGGGCAGTTGTGACAGCTCAGGGACATGTAGACCTCGAAGTTGAAGTCGCCGTCCAGTGCCTGGATCTGCTCGATCACCTCGGGCTCGACCTTGGGCGGGTGGCCGCCGGTCCACAGCAGCGCCAGCACCAGGGAGGTGAATTCATGGCCCAGCGGCAGGCCAGCAAAACGCAGCTGGGCGGCGCTGCCGGCGCGTTGCAGGCTGAAGGACGGGACGCGGGCGTCCTGGCCGTCGGTGCGCAGCGTGATCTTGTCGGCGCGCAGCGACGCGATGGTCTGCAGCAGCTCGCGCATCTGGTGCGAGGTATCGTCGTCGCCCAGGGTAGCCACCAGCTCGAACGGTTGCGTCACACGCTCCAGGTAGGCGCCGAGTTGGGTCTTGAGGGTGTCGTCGAGCATGGTTCTTACTCCTGATTTCGTAGCATCGAAAGGCTTTTCGACGCTGGTTATGGGCAATTTTTGTCCAAAAAAAACCGGACGGCAGGCTCCAGGCCCTGTCGCCGTCCGGCTCGGTCATTCACTCACAGGATGCAGCGCCTGTTTCGCCGCCGGGCCGCCCCACGGCGAAACGCGGCCCCCATGGGGCTGAGGGCTGCGGCTCCGAGCCTGCCCGCGCAGGCTTGGACAGCCCGAAGAGGAGCCGGCTCTGGCGGCTCCGCGGCCTGCAAGGCCAGGAAGCTACACGCAGTGAGCGACCGTGGGGGCAATTTCCTTCAGATCTTGCCGACCAGGTCCAGCGACGGGGCCAGGGTTTTGGCGCCTTCATTCCACTTGGCGGGGCAGACTTCACCCGGGTGGGCGGCGGTGTACTGCGCGGCCTTGAGCTTGCGCACGGTTTCCTTGACGTCGCGGGCGATCTCGTTGGAATGCACTTCCATGGTCTTGATCACGCCATCAGGGTTGACGATGAAGGTGCCGCGCAGCGCCAAGCCTTCTTCGGGAATGTGCACGCCGAAGGCGTTGGTCAACTGGTGCGTGGGGTCGCCGACCAGCGGGAACTTGGCCTTGCCCACGGCGGGGGAAGTTTCGTGCCACACCTTGTGCGAGAAATGGGTGTCGGTGGTGACGATGTAGACCTCGGCACCAGCCTTCTGGAATTCGGCGTAGTGCTCGGCCGCGTCTTCGATCTCGGTCGGGCAATTGAAGGTGAAGGCCGCCGGCATGAAGATCAGCACCGACCATTTGCCCTTCAGGCTCTCGTCGGACACGGTGATGAATTCGCCCTTGCCGCTGCGGTTGACGAAGGCGGTGGTCTTGAACGGCTGGACTTGGGTGTTGATCAGGGACATGAAGGACTCCTTTGCGGTTGATGGGTGAATTGGTTTCCTGAACCAATGCATGAATCATAGCGACGACCTATCAATAGTGGAATTTGGTTTTTTCTAAACTATTGATAGGGATTCTTTATGGTCGCGATGGCCGGCTGCCGCCAGACAGCGCGGGGCAGAACTGCATCCGCAGAATATAGTGTGCGCCTGCGGCGACATCGTTGGAAATCCCGGGGGGATTTGGCGGCGCTCGCCGAAACCCTCGGACCCAGCACCATGAGCACAGCCCAGATTCAGCATTTCATCAACGGCCAACGCACCGGCGTCAGCAGCGCGCGCACGCAGGACGTCTTCAACCCCGCCACCGGCGCCGTCACCGGGCGAGTGATGCTGGGCAGCCGCAGCGATGTGGATGCCGCCGTGGCTGCCGCGAAGGCCGCGTTCCCGGCCTGGGCCGACACGCCGCCGATCCGACGCGCGCGGGTGCTGTTCAAGTTCCTGGAACTGCTCAATCACCACAAGGACAACCTGGCGGAAATGATCACCCGTGAGCACGGCAAGGTGTTCACCGACGCGCAAGGCGAGGTCTCGCGTGGCATCGACATCGTCGAGTTCGCCTGTGGCATCCCGCAGTTGCTCAAGGGTGATTTCACCGACCAGGTCTCCACCGGCATCGACAACTGGACCTTTCGCCAGGCGCTGGGCGTGGTGGCCGGCATCACGCCGTTCAACTTTCCGGTCATGGTGCCGATGTGGATGTTCCCCCTGGCCATCGCGGCCGGCAACACGTTCGTGCTCAAGCCCAGCCCGATCGACCCCAGCACCAGCCTCTTGGTGGCCGACCTGCTCAAACAGGCCGGCCTGCCCGACGGCGTCTTCAACGTGGTGCATGGCGACAAGGAAGCGGTGGACGCGCTGCTTGACCACCCCGACGTGAAAGCGGTGAGCTTCGTGGGCTCCACCCCGATTGCCAACTACATCTACGAGACCGGCGCGCGGCACGGCAAGCGCGTGCAGGCATTGGGGGGCGCGAAGAACCACATGGTGGTGATGCCCGACGCGGACATCGAACAGGCGGTGGACGCGCTGATCGGCTCGGCCTACGGCTCGGCAGGGGAACGCTGCATGGCCATCAGCGTAGCAGTCCTCGTGGGCGACGTGGGCGAGCAAGTGATTCCAAAGCTGGTCTCGCGTGCCCGGGCGCTCAAGGTCAAGGACGGCATGGAGCTGGATGCGGAAATGGGCCCCATCGTCACTGCCGCGGCGCACGCGCGCATCAGCGGCTACATCGAGCAGGGCGTGCGCGAAGGTGCGCGCCTGCTGGTGGATGGCCGCACGTTCCAGGGTGCCAGCGCGGGCCCGGGCTGCTCAGAAGGCTTCTGGCTCGGCGGCACGCTGTTCGACCAGGTGACGCCCGACATGCGCATCTACAAGGAAGAGATCTTCGGCCCGGTGCTGGTGTGCGTACACGTGCCGGATTTCGCCACTGCGGTGCAGCTGGTCAACGACCACGAATTCGGCAATGGTGTCAGCTGTTTCACCCGCGACGGCAACGTGGCGCGGGAGTTCAGCCGCCGCATCCAGGTCGGCATGGTCGGCATCAACGTGCCGATCCCCGTGCCCATGGCCTGGCACGGCTTCGGCGGCTGGAAACGCAGCCTGTTCGGCGACATGCATGCCTACGGCGAAGAAGGCGTGCGCTTTTACACGAGGCAGAAGAGCATCATGCAGCGCTGGCCCGAGAGCACGCCCAAGGGCGCGGAGTTCGTGATGCCCACGGCGAAATAGGCCCACCCCCGACTCTCGCGCACTGCGTGTCGCTCGCATCCCCCCTCAAGGGGGCGCTCCCAGCGGCCCGGCAAAGCCGGTTCCGCGGGAGCCCTGGCACCAGCGACCGTGGCGCGCGACACGGTGAACGAACGTGACCGACCGGACAGGAGACCAACCGTGAGCGACACCCATTTCGACTACATCATCGTCGGCGCCGGCACGGCGGGCAGCTTGCTGGCGAACCGGCTTTCAGCCGACGCGAGCAAGCGTGTGCTGCTGATCGAGGCCGGGCGCAAGGACGACTACCACTGGATCCACATCCCCGTGGGCTATCTGTACTGCATCGGCAACCCGCGCACCGACTGGCTTTACAACACCGAACCCGCCGCGGGGCTGAACGGCCGCACGCTGCGTTACCCGCGCGGCAAGACGCTGGGCGGCTGCAGCAGCATCAACGGCATGATCTACATGCGCGGACAGGCGCGCGACTACGACCAGTGGGCGCAGCTGACCGGCGACGAGACCTGGTCCTGGCGCAACACGCTGCCCTGGTTCAAACTGCACGAAGACCATTACAAGGGCGCCAATGCCGCCCACGGCGCCAAAGGTACGCCCGCCGAGCTGCTGGAGACGCCCGCTGAACCGGCCGACGCCGTCTGGCGGGAGGTGCTGCGCCACCACCAGGCCGGCGGCGAATGGCGCGTCGAGAAACAACGCCTGCGCTGGGACGTGCTCGACGCCTTCGCCCAGGCCGCGCAGCAGGCCGGCATCCCCGCCACCGACGACTTCAACCGTGGCGACAACGAGGGCGTGGGCTACTTCGAGGTCAACCAGCGCGCCGGCTGGCGCTGGAACACCGCCAAGGCCTTTCTGCGCCCGACCTGCTACGGGCGTCCCAACTTCGAGCTCTGGACCTCGGCGCAGGTGGCGAAGCTGGTGGTGGAGACCACGCCCGACGGTCGCAAGCGCTGCACCGGCGCGCAGGTCTGGGACGGCCAGGAACTGATCACCGCCACCGCCCGGCGCGAGGTGATCCTGTGCGCCGGCTCCATTGGCTCCCCGCAGATCCTGCAGCTCTCGGGCATCGGGCCGGGCGCGCTGCTGCAGCAGCACGGCATCGCGCTGGTGCACGATCTGCCCGGCGTGGGCGCCAACCTGCAGGACCATCTGCAGATCCGCGCGGTCTACAAGGTGCAAGGGGTCAAGACGCTGAACGTGCTGGCCAACTCGCTCTGGGGCAAAGCGATGATCGGCCTGGAGTACGCGCTGAAACAAAGCGGCCCGATGAGCATGGCGCCCAGCCAGCTCGGCGCCTTCACGCGCAGTTCGCCCGACCGGCCCTACCCCAACATCGAGTACCACGTGCAGCCGCTGAGCCTGGAGGCCTTCGGCGAGCCGCTGCACGCCTTCCCCGCGTTCACCGCCAGCGTCTGCAACCTGAACCCCACCAGCCGGGGCACGGTGAGCCTCAAGTCAGGCCGGTTCGAGGACGCGCCGGCGATCGCGCCCAACTACCTCAGCACCGACGAAGACCGCCAGGTCGCCGCCGACAGCCTGCGCCTGACGCGCAAGATCATCTCGCAACCGGCACTGGCAAAGTACCGGCCCGAGGAGTTCAAGCCCGGCGTGCAGTTCCAGACCGACGCGGAACTGGCGCGCCTGGCTGGCGACATCGCCAGCACCATCTTCCACCCGATCGGCACCACCAAGATGGGCCGAAACGACGACCCGATGGCGGTGGTGGACAGCCGCCTGCGCGTGCGCGGCGTGGCGGGCCTGCGCATCGTGGATGCCGGTGTGATGCCCACCATCACCAGCGGCAACACCAACAGCCCGGTGCTGATGATGGCCGAGAAGGCCGCGCGCTGGATCATGGCCGACGCGGCCTGAGCCGGTGTATCACCGTCGCCCGCGCTTGGGCGCGACACGGGAAATCCCTGATGCACAGAAGCGGTGCGTGCAGCTACAGTTCGCCCACTCGCGGCGAGGCCACGTCCCGCCCCGCAGGGGACCGAGGAGACACACTCACCCATCCACAACAATTCGTTCAGGCGTCCGTCCGAGACGCTCTCCAAGGCGCCGCAACCCGGCGCCTTTTCTTTTTTCGGGCCCCAAAAGGCCCGTTCCCGGCGCTGAAAGGCGACGATTAGCTATCACGTTGATAGCATTCCGGGTGCGACAATGGCCGCCATGGAACTGCTGATCATTGGGCTGGCCTCGCTGGCGGCCGGGCTGGTGGACTCGATCGTCGGCGGCGGCGGGCTGATCCTGGTGCCGGCGCTGTTCGCCACCTTCCCCGCGGCGCACCCGGCCACGCTGTTCGGGACCAACAAGAGCGCCTCGGTCTGGGGGACCGCCATCGCCACCGTGCAGTACAGCCGGCGCGTGCAGATGCGATGGACCGCCCTGGTGCCGGCCACGGCGGCAGGTTTTGCAGGCGCCTTTGCCGGCGCCTGGGTGGTGACCGTGATCGACCCGGGCTTTCTGCGCAAGCTGCTGCCGCTGATCCTGCTGGCCGTGCTGCTGTACACGCTGGCGCGCAAGGAACTCGGCCGCACCCACGCGCCACGCTTCGCGGGCGGACACGAACAGGCACTGGCGGCGGTGATCGGTGCCGTGATCGGTTTCTACGACGGCTTTTTCGGACCGGGCACCGGCAGCTTTCTGGTGTTCCTCTTCGTGCGCCTGCTCGGCTACGACTTCCTCAACGCGTCGGCGTCGGCCAAACTGGTCAACACCGCCACCAACCTGGCGGCGCTGATCCTGTTCGCGGCCAAGGGCCATGTCTGGTGGCATTTCATGGTGGTCATGGCGCTGGCCAACGTGGCCGGCAGCCTGCTGGGCACCCGGCTCGCGCTGAAACACGGCGCCGGCTTCGTGCGCGGCGTGTTCATCATGGTGGTCGGCGCGCTGATCCTGAAGACCGGCTACGACGCTTTCATCCGGTAGCGCCGGCCGGCTGCGCTGCGCCGGCTATTTCTTCAGCGCGGCCTTCCAGTCGCGGAACACATCCAGATCGACCCCATCGGGGTAGTTCAGCAGACCGGGCTTGTAGCCTTTCTTGCCCTTCTCGCCGTACTGCCAGATGATCTTCTTGGTCTGCCGGTCCACCACGATCACGCGGTCGTTCAGGTCGTCGACGATAAGGATGTCGCCGGTGTCGGGCAGTTCACGCGCAATCGACGAGTGGTCCAGTGCGCCATCGCCGTCTTTCACGAAGTATTCCCAGCTCACCTTGCGGGTGGCCGGATCGAAGATCACCACGCGCCCGGGCTTCCAGAAGTCGGCCACGATCACCTGTTTGCCATCGACCGTCGGGAACGCGTCCGACGGGTAACGGATGCCCGGCGCCTTGACGCTCCACAACACCTTGCCCTCGCGCGTGATGCGTGATATCCAGGCATCGGTGATCTCGGTGACCAGGATGTCGCCGTTTTCCAGCGGCGTCGCACCGTTGGGGTGGGCCAGTTCGTTCGGCGGGTTGTGCCTGCACTTGCCGGGCGTGCCCCACTGCGTGGCGATTTCGTTTCGGACCGGATCGATGATCAGGACGCGGCAGTTGCGGATGTCCGCCGTCAGGAACTTTCCGTCGTCCAGCAGGTGGGCGTCGTCCGGGTAGTTGAGCAGGCCCTTGGCGCTGCCCCGCCGGTCCGGCATGCCGTAGGTCCAGGTGAGCTGGCGCTTTTCGTAGTCGACGATGTGCACGTCGAAGTTGTCTTCTTCGCTCACCGCCAGCAACTTGCCGTCCGACGAGAAATTGACGTCTTCGTTGCCGCGGTACACCTTCAGGCTCGGCGACGGAAATTCCCAGACGATGCTTTTGTCGGGCGCAACCTCAATCAGCCGGTTGTTGCGCCGGTCGGCGATCACGATCGGATAGGGCAGCGGCTTGCCCCAGGATGCCACGGGGTTCTTGCGGTTGCCGGTGACCGGCGGCACAGGCGGAAGGGTCACGCCGCTGCTGACCGCGCCGGCGCCGGTCATCTCGGGCGTGACGGTCACTTCGACGCCCGCGCCCTGAATGGCTTTTTCCTTCACTGGCGCGACCGGCGAGGTCAGGGCCGGCATCGCCAACAGGCCCAGCAACAGGGTCAGGATGGCGCTGCGCCCGGGGCGCTGGCGAATCGGGCAAGCATCAAACGCGGCGGACTTCAAGGGCATGGTCTCTCCTGCGCGTCGATCCAAACGCCGACGCCATGCGCCCGGATTGTTCGGCATGCAGGCCACCGCTGCCTTGACCTGCCACAAGACCGCGCGAGTTGGAACGTTCAGCGGCTTTCCAGCACCACCCGCCCGTGCAAGGGTTGCACCGCGCGCGCGTTGTCGGCAAAGCGCTGGCGGTAGCGCGCCAGCTGGGCGACGGAAAGCGTCAACGGCTGCTTCAGCACGATCCAGTCCACGCCTTCGGTGCAGGGCGCGGACGTGAGCGAGCCGGTGTAAAGGAAGTAGCCCCGCGCCGCCGGCAACAGGGCGCTGGCATCGACCGTGACGCCGGGCGGGCTGTGATCGCCGTCGGCACGCGCCGGAATCAACGGCAGCAGACGGTCCAACAGCGGGTTGTCCGCGCCCAGGCGAAACAGCACCACCACCGCGAGCAGCTGCCCGGAGGCGCTCTTGTGCAGGAGGTGGGCCGCCATCGGGAATTCCTCGCCCGCGATGCGGTCACCGCCGGGCGTGTGGAAATGGAACTGCTGCAGCACATACCGCTGCTCACCGATGCGCAGTTCACTGCCTTTGCCAAACCGCACCCGCACCGTGTGACCGTCGTCGGCCAGCTTCAGCGGGGCGGGCAGATACCTGAAGTCCAGGGGCGGCATTTTCTGCAATACCGCACCACCGGCGGGAATGTCGATCGGTGACTGGCGTCGACCGCTGTCGCAGAGCGAGGCCGCACGGGCGCCCCCCCCCAGCAGCAGCCCGGCCAGGATCATGGCAAGCGCGGGTGCAAGGCGTGAATGGGTCATGTGGCCGGTTTGCGAGCGTCAATCGGCCACCACCACCGGCACCCGAGGCGCCAGCGCACACATCAGTTCGTAGCCCACGGTGCCCGCCGAATGGGCCACCTCGTCGATGGGCAGACGGCGGCCCTGGGGGCCGTTGCCCCACAGCGTGACCTCGCAGCCAAAGCCGGCCTCGACACCGGCCGCGATGACGGGCGTCAGGTCGACCGTGATCATGTCCATGCTGACCCGGCCCACGGTGCGCGTGCGCACCCCGGCCACCAGCACGGGCGTGCCTGTGGGCGCCACACGCGGGTAGCCATCGGCGTAGCCGCAGGCCACCACGCCGATGCGCATCGGCACCGGGGCCTGGAAGGCCGAGCCGTAGCCCACGCAGTCGCCGGCGGCCAGATTCTGGATGGCGATGAGTTTGGAGGCCAAGGTCATCGTGGGCCGCAAGTCCCAGTGCGCGATGTCGTGCGCAGGGAAGTCCGGCGCACTGCCGTACAAGGCGATGCCGGGCCGAACCCAGTCGGCGCTGACCGGCTGACTGCCCGGCGCATCGCTGAGGCGCTGTCCGGCGTGCCGCAACACGGCTGCGCTGTTGCACAGGCTGCGCTCGCCCGGCAGGTCTTGCGTCACCGCCGCGAATACCGCCATCTGCGCGGCGATTCCGGTCGGCCCGTCAGCGTCACTGAAATGGGTCATGAGTGAAATTTCGTCCACCTGGGGCAGCGCATTCAACCGCGTCCAGGCAGCGCGCAGGCGCTGCGGCGTGAAGCCCAGGCGGTTCATGCCCGAATTCATCTTCAGGAATACCCGGTGCGGCTGGTGGGTCTTGTGCAGCGCCAGCATGTCGATCTGCTCCTCGCAGTGCACCGCATGCCAAAGGTTGAGCCGCGAGCACAGCTCCAGGTCGCGCGCCTCGAACACGCCTTCGAGCAGCAGGATCGGCCCGCGCCAGCCCAGCGCGCGCACGCGTTCGGCTTCGGCCAGGTCGAGCAAGGCAAAGCCGTCGGCGCCGCGAAAAGCCTCGAACACCCGCTCGATGCCATGCCCGTAGGCATTGGCCTTGACCACCGCCCAGACCCGCGCGTCGGGCGCCGCAGCGCGCATCCGCGCCAGGTTGTGGCGCAGGGCATCGGGATGGATCGTGGCCTGGATCGGGCGGGGCATGTCGACCTTCGGAAAAACGCGATGCTTGCGATTGTGGCACCGGGACTATAGGGCCCTGCATCGCGTGATATAACCCGCAGCCAAACGGAGGCAACACAGCAACACCGAGCGCCAGCCTCACTGGCGCCACCGTCATCAGGTCATGAAGCGCGGTTTTTACACCATCATGTCGGCGCAGTTTTTCAGCTCGCTGGCCGACAACGCCCTGTTTGTCGGCGCGGTCCAGTTGCTGCGTACCAATGGCGCCCCGACCTGGCAGCAGGCCGCGCTGGTGCCCATGTTCGCGCTGTTCTACGTGATCCTGGCACCCTTCGTGGGCGCCTTTGCCGATTCCCGGCCCAAGGGGCAGGTGATGTTCGTCAGCAATGCCGTCAAGGTGCTCGGCTGCCTGATGATGCTGTTCGGCAGCCACCCGCTGATGGCGTATGCCATTGTCGGCCTCGGTGCGGCGGCGTACTCGCCGGCCAAATACGGCATCCTGACCGAGTTGCTGCCCGCTTCGCAGCTGGTGAAGGCCAACGGCTGGATCGAGGGCCTGACCATCGCCTCCATCATCCTGGGCGTTCTGCTCGGTGGCCAGCTCGTGGGCCCGGTGATCGCGCCCTGGCTGCTGTCGATTGACTTGCCGATGGTCAACACCCCCATCGATACCCCGCCGGAGGCCGCTATCAGCGTACTCGTGGGGGTCTACGCGGTGGCAGCCTGGTTCAACACCCGCATCCCGCTCACGGGCGTACCGATGCGGCCGATGCGCGACAACCCTGACCGCAGCTTGGCGCACAACCTGGTCAGCCTGCTACCGGATTTCTGGCGCTGCAACACGCGGCTGTGGCAGGACAAGCTCGGCCAGATTTCGCTGGCGACCACCACGCTGTTCTGGGGCGTCTCGGGCAATTTGCGCTACATCGTGCTGGCGTGGGCCGCGGCGGCGCTGGGTTACACCGTGACCCAGGCCTCCAGCCTGGTCGGCGTGGTGGCCATCGGCACCGCCGTGGGCGCCGTGGTGGCCTCCATGCGCATGAAGCTGGATCAGGCCACCGGCGTGATGCCATTGGGCATCGGCATGGGCCTGTTGGTGATCCTGCTCAATTTCATCGACAACGTCTGGGTCGCGGCGCCGTTCCTGGTGCTGCTGGGCGGTCTGGGCGGTTTTCTGGTGGTGCCCATGAATGCGCTGCTGCAACACCGCGGGCACAACCTGATGGGCGCCGGGCGTTCCATTGCCGTGCAGAACTTCAACGAACAGGCGTGCATCCTCGGTCTGGGTGGTCTGTACAGCCTGGCCACCGGCCTGGGCATGTCGGCCTTCGGCGCCATCACGGCCTTTGGGATTCTGGTGGCCGGCTTCATGTGGCTGATCAAGATCTGGCACGCACGCAACCTGGTCCACCACCGCGACGAGGTCGAGCACCTGCTCGAGATCGCGCGCAACGACAACCACCACGCCTGAACGCCAGGTCGTCCCAGGCAAGCTCGCACCACAAATTGATGCGGGCACCAAGCCCGTGAGCCACCGACGTTCCCCGTCGCGGGTTTCAGGGGCCGGTGCGAAGCCGGGAACCATCCCGAAGAAACCGCGCCAGTCGGTCGCGATCCAGCGGCAGGGTCATCCAGGTGTCGCAGCCTGCCCAGCGCGCCAGCAGACGGCGCAGCACGCCGTCATCGCGCGCCAGCACCACGAGGGTCAGGCTCAAGCCCAATGCCCGGGCGCGCCGGCGCAGGGCGCGGCACACCGAGCGAGTCCGACCCTTGAGTGAACGATCGTCCAGAAACGCGAATCCATAGGCTTGCCCCGCCAGGCGTTCCAATGCAGCCGCGAGGTCTTGCGCATGGTCCACCTGGCAGCCCAAGCCGCGCAGTTCACGAATCAGCGAACTGCCGGCCAGCCGAGCACCGCCTACCAGCAAAATGGCGGACACCCGCCCCACGACAATCGGCCCCGGTGGCGACGTGGGGTGGTCCGAAGGATCGGCAAAACTGCTGCTGAGTGGCTCGACCTCGACCGGCGACATCCGACGGCGGCGTTCGTCGTCGCGCTGGCGTGCCAGGTCGCGCCAGTTCGCGGGCACCCGGTCGGGGAACTGCGACTCGGCTTCCCGCGTGGCTTCGAAGCCGGCCATGGCCGGCATGCCGGCTTGCGAAGGACGGATCGTTGAAGAACTCGCCGGGCCCGCCGCAGGCCGAGCCGTGACTTCGACCGAGGACTTCTCCGGCGGCGTCCCCGTTGAACCGCTCTTTTGGTCCCGCCACAGCAGCACGCTCTGGGCATTGATCGAGTCGTACGCGGGGCGTTGCCGCGTTGGTGTCTGCGGCTGCGCCACGCCGGCCGCGATCGGGCGCTCGAACGGCCGGGTCTCCTCAAAACCACGGGCCGGCGCCGCCCTACCCGAGGCCAGCAACGGCGCAAACGGCTCCGTCGCAGCGAAGTCCGGTGGCAGGTCTGCGGCGGCAGGCTGCGCCGGCAGCAGCCGGGTGGCCGCGGACAACAAGGCCTGCGGCACCAACGGACGCGACATCACAGGCCAGCCGGTGCCGGCGTCATCGGCACCGATCAGCAGCACCGGCGCCGCCGGCCTGCGGCGCCGCAGGTTGCGCGCGGTCCACCGATCGTCGGCGTTGACCAGGATCAGATCGGCTTGTTCGGGATCCTCGGTTCGATCAGGGCCGCGGCCGTCGCCTCCCAATGACCGCAAGACCGATTGGATCTGCGCCTGCTCGTTCGAAGCGAAACCCATCAGCGCGAAGTGAAGTCGCTGATCCATGGTCACGTGAAACGGAAACAGCGAGCCCGCAGCCCGCCACCGGCACTCCCGCTCACGCCGCTTGCGCCCTGTCCGCTCGGTTGGTGTTCAACTGGCCCAGCAGCCGCGACGGATTCAAGGGAATCGGCAGCCAGGCGTGGCATCCCGCAAACCAGGCGCGCAGACGGGAAATCAGTCCGTTGTGGCTGGCCACGATCACCAGCCGAAGGTCGGCGGACGACCGTCCGGGATGTCGTTGGACGTGGCGGCAAAGCCGGATCGCCTGCGCCCCCAGGGAGACCTCGATCAGCACCACCGTCTGGTAGGCATGCCGAGCCAGTCGTTCCGTCATCGCCTGAGGGCTGCCGGCGAAATCCACCGCGAAACCCTCTGCTTCCAGCAGCCGCGTCAGGCCTTGCGGCGCCGGCCCCGGCAAGCCCACCAACAGGATTCGGTCGGGCTCCGGCAACGGTTCCGGCATGGTGTCGGCATTGACTTCGATCGGTTCGGGCTCCGGTGCTGGCGGTGTCTCCACCGCTTTCGGTGCGATCGGTGAAGACGCCGTCACCCGATCCGGTCGGGCCTGTTCCCACTCGGCCACTTCGGACTCCCAGTCGGACGGGGTAACCGACGGCACGCTGTGGCTGAACTGCCGGGTGGGTTGAAAATCGTCCACCAACGGCGCGCGCCCGGGTGATGACGGCAACGGCGCCTTCGGTGCTGGCAGCTCCGATGCTGGCTGTTGCGGCGCGAACTGGCGGGTCTGGACAAAACCGTCATCCGCATCGGGGGGGAACGGTTGGGTGTCGGGAAAAGCGGGCGTCTGCTTTGCGAACCGCCGCAGCCATCCGCTCTCCCGCTCCACCGGCTGAGCGTCGGCCGTGCGCGCTTCCGGCTCGGCCAACTGGCGCCGGGCGGCTTCGATCAGGGTCTGCAGCCGAAGGGGACGCGGAACCAGAGGCCAACCCGTGCCTTGGTCCGAGCTACCGAGCAGGACCACACGAGCCCGCGGCGTACGGGTCCGGATGTCATTCAGCGTGCCCGCATCGTCAGCGTTGGCAATGATCAGGTCCGCCCGGGCCGGATCGGCCTCGATGAACGCTCCCGGGATCAGGGACGAGGCGGTTTGCGCCAGCGCACCCTCGATGAGGGAACGCTCGATCGGCGGCAGTCCGGCCAAGGCAATGGCGCAACTACGGGACATACGTTGTGACGGCGAACAGGAGCAGGACCACAAGGGCCGGGATGGAATGCAAAATTATTCACCCGAATGGCCCTTTCCGGGAAGATGGCTTCGGTCGGCGGCGATACTTGCCCGCTCGAACGCCCGATCTGTTGCACCGGCGCCGCACCCATGGGCCCGGCCATCCACCGACCAACCCGCATGACCTCCATCTACGACTTCCAGGCCCAGCCGATGAGCGGCAAGCCGGTGCCGCTGAAAAAATTCGCCGGCAAGGTGTTGCTGATCGTCAACACCGCCAGCGCCTGCGGCTTCACGCCGCAATTCGCGGGCCTCCAGGCCTTGCACGAAACCTGGGGGCCCAAGGGCCTGGTCGTGCTCGGCTTTCCGTGCAACCAGTTTGGTGCCCAGGACCCCGGCAGCAACGACGAAATCGCCAGCTTCTGCCAGCTCAACTACGGCGTGAGCTTCCCGATGATGGCCAAGATCGACGTCAACGGCCCCGAGGCCGACCCGCTGTACCGCTGGTTGTGCGCCGAGGCGCCGGGCCTGCTGGGCAGCCAGGCGATCAAGTGGAACTTCACCAAGTTCCTGGTCGGCAAGGACGGCCAGGTGATCCGCCGCTACGCACCCACCGACGCGCCCAAGGACCTGGAAAAGGACATCGAACGGGCACTGGCGGCCTGACAACCGGCCCTGGGCAGCCCTTTTAGCCCATTCTTGTCGGATTCCTGCGCCGGTCGGCCACCGGCAGCTACTGTTTATATAGCAGACAAGGCTCTGCGCTGGCGTGCACGTGCCAGGGTCTGCAGAGCGTCCCGCGGATCCAGGCCGTACAGAGCGGCGAACCCCTCCACCGTCTGGCCGGCGTTCTCGAAGGCGCGCAGCAGCGCCTCGTCCCTGGCGCGGCGGGCGGCGGCTTCGGCCAATGCCTCGTCGAGCAGGGCGTTGGCCGTCTCGTCGCGACCGCGCACCCGCGCCTCGTAGTCTTCCCGGCTCAAACCGGAGGCCTCGAAGGCCTGGATGAGGCGGCTGACCAGCTTGGGGCGCAGGTCTTCGCCGCCACGCGCCTGGCGGCGGCGGAAGACTTCCATCAGCGCGTGGTGCACATGCTCGGGCGCCATCGCCTCGACCGCCTTCCCGCTCAGGTCGTGCCGCTGCAGCCCGGCGGCCACGCTTTGCAGGTAGCGGGTGGAGCGGGTATGGATGGCCAGCCCGGCCTTGAGCGCCTCGCGGTCGAGCACGCCGGGGTGGGCCTGCATCAGGTCCTCGAAGATGCCGCGCTTGAGCGGCAGGAACACCGCGCCGAACAGGCCGGGGTAGAGCTCGGCGAGCTGCTCCAGCACCGGCGGCACCGGCCGGGGAGCGCGAGCGCCAGGAATGGGCGCATCGGGCGCGGCCGCCGGGGGCGACGGGCGACGGCCGCGCCCGTGGCGCCGGGCGGGGCCGGAACGGACACCGCGCTCGGCGGGCTGCGGCGCATCGGGCGCCGGGCCGGCGGGCGCCGTGGGTTCGGCGGCCTCGGGCACCGCCGCAGGCGGTGCCAGGACCGGGGCCGGCGGGACGCGGTCGGAATCGGTAGCGGGCGGGAAATCGGTCATGGCGGTCATGAAATCGGCGCAGCGGTCGGGAAAAGCCCGCCATCATGCCAGCCTTCACCGCGCCGGGCGGCGCTCGCTCAGCGCAGGTGCTCGTCCAGCACCTCGATCCAGTGCCGCACCGGGGTGGCCGTCCCGCTTTGCAGGTGGGTGATGCAGCCGATGTTGGCCGAGACGATCACCTCGGGCTGCAACGCGCCCAGGTGGCCGAGCTTGCGGTCGCGCAGCTGGTGGCTGAGGTCGGGGTTGAGCACCGAGTAGGTGCCCGCGGAGCCGCAGCACAGGTGCGACTCCACGCGCGCCACCTGCACCGAAAAGCCGAACGCGCCCAGGTGCTGTTCGACACCGCCGCGCAGCTGCTGGCCGTGCTGCAGGCTGCACGGCGGGTGAAACGCCAGCTGCCGGCCCGCGCCCGCGTCGCCCGTCGGCGGGCCCGGCACCCGGTCCGGTCGGCTGGTTCGCAGGGCGGCCACCAGTTCGGGCAGCAGCTCGCTCAGGTCGCGGGTCAGCGCGCCGACGCGATCGGCCTTGGCGGCGTAGGCCGGGTCATCTTTGAGGAAGTGGCCGTACTCGCGCACGGTCACGCCGCAGCCCGAGGCGTTCATCACGATCGCCTCGACCTCGCCGGCGGCGATGAACGGCCACCAGGCGTCGATGTTGGCGCGCATCTCGGCGCGACCGCCGTCCTGGTCGTTGAGGTGAAACTTGACCGCGCCACAACAGCCGGCCTGTGGCGCGATCACGGTCTGGATGCCGGCGGCGTCGAGCACGCGCGCAGTGGCGGCGTTGATGTTGGGCATCATCGCCGGCTGCACGCAGCCTGCAAGCAGCAGCACCTTGCGCGGGTGGGCGCGGGTGGGCCAGGCACCGGCGTCCTGCCGGGCTGGCACCTTGGCCTGCAGCGCGGCGGGCAGCAGGCCGCGCACCGCCTGGCCCAGTTTCATGGCGGGGCCGAACAGCGGCGAGGGCAGGCCTTCCTTCAGCGCCCAGCGGATGGCTTGTTCCGGCGCCGGACGCGGCACCTTGGCGTCGACGATCTTGCGGCCGATGTCCAGCAGGTGGCCGTACTGCACGCCGCTGGGGCAGGTGCTTTCGCAGTTGCGGCAGGTCAGGCAGCGGTCCAGGTGCTGCTGGGTCTTGCGCGTGGGCGCCTGGCCTTCGAGCACTTGCTTCATCAGGTAGATGCGTCCGCGCGGCCCGTCGAGCTCGTCGCCGAGCAGCTGGTAGGTGGGGCAGGTGGCGGTGCAGAAGCCGCAGTGCACGCACTTGCGCAGGATGGCTTCGGCCTCGAGACCTTCCGCGGTGCCGGCGAATTCGGGAGCAAGACGGGTTTGCATCGTGGGCCCGTCAGAGATCGGCGTACAGACGGCCGCGGTTGAAAAGGCCGGCGGGGTCGAATTCGGCCTTCAGGCGCCGGTGGATCCGGTCGAGTGGTGCTTTCAGGGGCTCAAATCGGTCGACTCCCAGCGTCGAATGGTCACTGTAAGCTATGAATAACGTAGCATATCCGCCCACCTGGGATGCCGCCGCGCGAAGGGTGCCAGCGTGTTCGGGGCCGGCCTGTACCCAGCGCTGGCCGCCGTGCCATTCCACCAGCGGCGCACCCACGCCCGGCGGCAGCGCCAGCACCGGCGCCGTCTGCGGCACGGACAGACGCCACAGGCCATGGGCCGGGTTGCGCGCGGCAAACCAGGGCAGGCGCTGGTCGCGGCAGGCGGTCCAGTCGGCAGCGACCACGGCGTTGTCCTGGCGCTCCCCGCCCAGCGACCGGCAGGCGGCCTCCACTGCGGCGGCCGCACCGCGCAGGCGCAGGAACAGTGCGCCGACGCCGGCGTCCTCGACCCAGCAGCTCGCATTGAGTGGCAGCGGTTGCCCGCCCCAGGCGTTGAGGCGGCGCAGCGCCTCGGCCTGGTCGTATTCGAACTTCAGCGTGGCCTCTGCGGGCGCCACCGGCAGCACCTTGAGGCTGACCGCCGTGATCACGCCCAGCGTGCCCCAGGCGCCAGCCATCAGCCGCGAGACGTCGTAGCCCGCGACGTTCTTCATCACCTGTCCACCAAAGGTCAGGGCCTCGCCGCGGCCGTTGACCAGTTCGAGGCCGAGCACGTAATCGCGCACCGCGCCAACACTGGCGCGCGCCGGACCGGACAGGCCCGAGGCCACCATGCCGCCCACCGTGCCGCCGGGCGCGAAACGCGGTGGCTCGAACGGCAGGCATTGGCCCTGCGCCACCAGCGCCGCCTCCAGCTCGGCCAGCGGCGTGCCGGCGCGCACGGTGACCACGAGTTCGCTCGGTTCGTAGGCGACGATGCCGGTCAGGCCCGCGGTCGACACCGGCTCGCCGTCGAGGCTGTGGGCCAGAAAGTCCTTGGTGCTGCCGCCCAGGATGCGCAGCGGCGTGGCGCGCGCGGCGGCACTGCGCACGGTGTCGACGAGGGTTTGCAGGGCGGCGTCTGGCATGGGAAGGCATCGTAAACCGCCCCGCGCCGGCTGGCGCTGAATTTTTTGAACGGCGCGCGTGCAAAGAATCGAAAGGTCGGGTAGTTATATTGCTAGCGCTGCGCCAGATGCGAATACCGGTCAGCAATTGTGTGATCGCTTTCCTTTTTTTGGACTGGCGCCTGACGGGCACACCGGTGGTCACCGGACATGGGAGGTTGGGAAGATGAACGAACTACTGCACAACTCCGGAAGCGCCATTGCCATTTGGCTGGAGGCCAAGCTCCCAGCATTGAGCTCAAATTGGTGGAAGGAAAATGTCGTCAACCGCTTGACCTTCCAGCAACAACGCTTGGTGGAAGAGAAACGCATCCAGTCCCTGGCAGGGTTGGACCTGGCAGCGGTACTTCGGGTGCTCGACCAAAACTGGAGTGAGCTTGCTGGCGCGGAGCCCCTGCCACGAGAAGCTCGGAACTGGGTCAAGGAACTGCAGAGTGTTCGTAACCGATGGGCCCATGCGCCCGCCGGAGGGCTTAGTCCAACGGACACTTTCAGGGACGCAGACACACTGGGTCGCCTCTTGGAGGTTGTCGGAGCAGGGGCTGACTTGCTGAAAGAAGTCGAAGTTTTCAAGCTGGCCTCGCTCGCAAAGCTAGCCTCAGCACCTGAGCCAGCAGCTTCGCCCGCGCAAAAAGCTCAAACGCCTCAAGCAGCCAAGCCGCCTGCGGCGCCAACCCACAAGTTCTCTGTCGGACAGTTGCTGCGCCTGAAGTCCAACCCGACAGTCATGTTCCCCGTGATTGAGGTACTGCCTGGCGTGTCGGGTGAGATCCGCTACCGGGTCTTCGAAGGCGGAGGTAAGCAGGTCTACTACGAGAGCCAGCTCGAAGCGCTAGACGATCAGAAGGACAGTCGAAAAGTAATCACGGCAGCAGAACTTTCCGCGCTGCTTACCTCATTGCAGCTTTCGTCACCGTCCGCTTCGTCCCTGTATTCGTTGAACTCCGGCCGGGTTCGATTCGTTCCGTACCAGTACCGGCCGGTATTCAAGCTCATCGATGCGGACCGGCCTCGTTTACTGGTGGCAGATGAGGTTGGGGTCGGTAAGACCATCGAGGCGGGGCTCATCCTCAAGGAGTTACAAGCGCGAAACGACATCAAGTCGATCCTCATCATCTGTCCGAAAGCCCTCGTCTCAGAAAGGAAGTGGGAGCTTGAAATGAAGCGGTTCGACGAAAGCTTCATTCCACTCAATGGGAATCTGCTCAGGCATTGCATCAAGGAAACCCACCTGAGCGGGGAGTGGCCTGTTCAATATGAAAAGGTCATTCTGCCAACCTCGCTCTTTGACAACGAACTTTTGTTCGGGAAATCGGGCAGAGCCAAGTCGCGAGACCCGGGCCTACTGGAGCTCGACCCACCACCCAAGTTTGATTTGGTGATCGTCGACGAGGCACACCATATCCGCAATTCGGAAACCTTCCTCCATCAGGCGGTGCGCTACTTTGCCGACAATGCAGAGGCTGTCGTCTTCCTATCCGCAACGCCTGTCCAGCTTGGGCGCGATGACCTGTTCACATTGCTCAATGTACTTCGACCTGACGTCATCATCGACCCGGCCAGCTTCGCTCAGATGGCCGAGCCAAATCAATACATCAATGCTGGCATTCAGGCCTGCAGGCGAGGGGGCGAGGGTTGGGCGGACGAAGTCCGAGAACAACTCAGGAAAGTCGCCGAGACAGATTGGGGCCGCGAGGTTCTCGCGGTGAACCCGGGGTTCCAACACATCTATGACGGACTTGCGGAAGGGCCAGACGATGGGCCTTCGCGCATCAAGACCATTTCCGCCTTGGAAGGCTTGTATACGTTCAGCTCGCTCATCAATCGAACCCGCCGACGCGACATCGGCGAGTTCACCACTCGCAAGGCTGAGACGGTCACGACAGATTTCACGCCAGGCCAGAAAGAACTACACGACGACCTGCTGTCAGTCATCGCACGCATCTTGGCGCGGCTACATGGCAATCAAAACGTCAAATTCATGATGACCACCGTGAGCCGCCAGGCCGCAAGTAGCCTTTATGGTCTCGCTCCGGCCCTTGAGGACATCCTGTCGGGCAAGCTTGCGCAGCTGGAATCCGACGACGACGGCACAGACGCCGAAGAGATAAATCAAGCCTTCATCGAGCAAATCCGAGGCGACATTGAGTCACTCATTCAACGGGCGGAGCGGCTCGACCCGAAAGATCCGAAAGCTGAGGCCATCATGCATGTTGTGCGCGACAAGCTCGGTATGCCGCGCAACAAGGTGTTGGTCTTCAGCACGTTCCGGCATACGCTGCGGTACCTGGTTGGAAAGCTGACCAACGCCGGGATTCGGTTCGGCCTCGTCCACGGCGGCGTTCCCGACGAAGAGCGAGCCGATTTGCGTCGAAGGTTCTCACTTCCGAAGGAGGATGCGTCTGCATTGGACATTCTGCTTTCCTCCGAGGTCGGTTGCGAGGGTCTCGACTTTCAGTTCTGCGACTGCCTTGTCAACTTTGACCTTCCCTGGAATCCGATGCGCATCGAACAACGTATTGGCCGTATCGATCGATACGGGCAGACCAGTGAAACCGTTGGGATCTTTAACTTCGTGACCCCTGGGACCATCGACGGCGAAATCTACGCCCGTTGCCTCTCACGCATCGGGGTGTTCCAGCACGCGATCGGGGGCAACGAGGAGATACTTGGTGACATCACTCGCGAACTGCACAGCATCGCCGAGACCTTCAGCCTGAGTGAGGACGAGCGCTCACGGCGACTGCAACAACTGGCCGACAACAAGATTCGCCAGATTGAGGAAGAACAGAAGCTGGAGCAACGGCAAGGTGAGTTGTTCGGCCTCAACATAGCGGCCGCAAGCTGGGAACAGCGGCTGGAGCGGTTCCGAAACTATTGGCTGGAGCCAACGGCTCTTGGCCAGGCAGTCACCTCCTACCTCACTCGGAGGCTTGGCAAGGAACAGGAGTACCTGCTCGGCGACAAGGCTGTGAAGACACTTCGCGTTGGCGTTGAAGGTCGCGCTTCATTGTTGGAGGACTACCGAAAATTGCCTCGCGCCAACGACCCGATGAGCCGGTTGTGGGAGAAGTGGCTCAAAGGTACCTTGCCAACACTTCAGGTCACTTTTGAGCAAGAGGCCGCTGTAGACAGCCCGGCCGCCGTTCTGCTTTCGCTAGGACACCCGCTGCTGCGGCAGGCCGCCGCTTACCTGCACGAATCGGAGGCGGTGTTCGTGAAGTTGCGCGCTTCGCGTGACACCCTCCCGGAGGGCCTTCATCCATTCGCGTTGTATCGCTGGATGCGACAAGGTATTCGGCGCGACGAGGAGCTCATTCCCGTTGTTGCCAATGATCAAGTGGGTTCTGTGCTTATGGACCTCCTGCCACTGTCTTCCAATGCATCGGACCTTGAGGAGCCAGCCCAGCCGGTGCTCGACGAGCTGGACGCCATTCACCACCATCAATGGTTGACCCAATCGACACAGCACGCGGAAGACAACCGGCAACTTGTCGGTATCCGGATTCAAAGCCTCACAGCCAGCTTCGGCGCTCGAAAGGCGGTGCTTGAAGATCAGATTCGACGGGCCACGAATGACAAGATTCGGGTTATGAAGGCCGCGGAGCTTGAGCGCGCGACCGTCGACTTTGACGTCCGTATCGCGGAGTTACGTCGTGCTGCGGAGAGCGGCGACATCAAGGCGTCCCCCGCTGTGTTTGGAGTGATCGAGATTCGGAGGGCAGGATGAGCCTGATTCAGCAACTTGCAGAGAAGCGACGGCTTATTCTCGACGGCATTGAGGCAAATGATGGAGACATCAACCTCGGAATTTTTGAAGACTTCTACCCGGATGAAGCGCACTTCATATTCGAACTACTGCAAAACGCGGAGGATGCGGGCGCGACAGAGGTGGGATTTGAGCTGTCTGCTCACCGGTGTTCATTCGAACACAACGGGACGCGACACTTCGACGAGCGTGACATCCGCGGCATCACAGGCATCTTCAACAGCAGCAAGAAGGACAACCCGGACCAGATTGGCAAGTTCGGTGTGGGTTTCAAGTCCGTGTTTGTCTACACCGATACCCCAGTCGTCTACTCCAAGCATCACAGTTTTCGCATTGAGCGGCTCGTGCTTCCTGTAGAGGTACCTCCGAAACCTGATCTGGGCGATCGCACTCGCTTCGAGTTCCCATTCAACAATCCAAAGAAAAACGTCAAGGAGGCATTCGCGGAGATCAAGGCCGGTCTTGAGCAGCTCTCAGAAAACACACTCCTCTTCTTGAGGAATCTGGGATACATCAAGTGGAAGATTGGGGAGCAAGAGGGCGCCTTGCTCCGGGAGGAACACGGCCAAAACCATGTCGAAGTCCTGAAGCAATTAGACGGCAAGGAGGTAGTCAGCTCCCATTGGCTACGCTTCAGTGCGCCTGTGCAGCTAGACAAGGCCTTTTCATCACCAATTGAAGGAGTCGAACGACAGCAGGTGGCAATCGCCTTCGAACTGGCACTGACCGGCGACAAGAAGTCATACGACAAAAACAAGGACATGAAGGAACAACTGAAGGTCGTCCCCGCAGTACGCGGCAAGGTTTCCGTTTACTTTCCTGCGGACAAAGAAACTTCGGGTCTGCGGTTCCATCTTCATGGCCCGTTCGTTCCTGAGCTGAGCCGAGCGAGCATCAAAAACTCGCCGGAGAATTTGCCCTTGTTCGGGCAACTTGCAGCGCTCACCGCAAAGTCCCTGCATTCGATTAAGGCGCTCGGCTTATTGACTGGTGAATTTCTCGTTGTCCTACCCAACGCTGACGATCCTTTGCCAGAGCGATATCAGGTCATTCGGAGTGCTGTCATCAGTGAAATGAAGGCGGAGGCTTTGGTGCCAACATATCGGGGCGGTCATGCGCCCGCGACACGTCTGCTGCAAGCCAGAGCAGCCCTCAAAGCTTTGTTGACATCCGAAGACTTGGCGTTTGTCACGGCGCGGGAGGACCGACCAGAGTGGGCGATTGGCGCAACACTGCGCAACTCTCAACAGGATCGATTTCTAGCCGGCTTGGGTATTGCCGATTGGGATACAGGCGACCTTCAACGATTCTTTGAGTGCCGGGCTCGCGAAAGCGAGGAGTACTGGGACAAGTCAGAGCTATCTCAAGATGTGCTCGAATGGCTTACAGGCAAGTCAGATGAATGGCTCCAAGCGCTCTATGCATTGTTGCTCAAGCACTGTGAGAACGCGGAAACCTTCGGAAATCTCGACAAGGTCCACTTCGTGCGGCAGGCTTCTGGTGAATGGTCCACTGCTGCTGACAGCTTATTCCAAACAGACACGTCGAGTGAAGAGCACCGACTCATCAGCGTCGACGAACGCATTTTGGAGGCAGGAACCAAGAAACAACAACAGCAAGACGCAAGGCGGTTCCTCGTAGAACTGGGTGTACGCGTTCCAAACGAGAGCGATGTCATGTGGCAATTGCTCGCTGAATCCTATATGGGTGACTGCACCCCTCCAACCGATTCAGAGTACCGGAATCACTTGGAAGCGATGATTGCCTTCGCAGAGAAACATCCTGGCGAAAGGGCGCTTTTTGACAAAGCGCGGATCTTTAAGGTCTCTTCTCAATCCGGTTCTTGGGCAACGGCCCGAGCGGTTTTTCTGGATGAGCCTTTCAAGAAAACCGGCCTTTCGCTACTTTACGACCTTGAAACAGATCAGAAGCGCAAACGGTGGCCACTTGACTCCTGGTACACCGAATGCGGAATTTCCTTAGAGCGAATCGTTAGGTTTGCCGAAGCATTGGGATGTCAGAGGGAGTTCAACCAGTTAACGGTTCCCGCAAACTGCTCTAAAAACCCTGACTGGCTCCCCATACTATCCAAAGCTCCGGGGGAACGAGCAGGGAACATGATCGATAGAGACTTTGCGCTTGCTCCCGAAGCGGAGCGCCTGCTGAAGTCTTATTTTCTTCCAGCGACGCAACTGGTATGGAAGGAGTTGTGCAGGAGAGAGGCCGCCCGCCCTAGCGTGTTGGAAGCGGTATTTCAGTGGACTGATAGGGGTGGTCCAAGAAGAGCACCATCAACGCTAGTCCACACCTTGCGCGAGCTTCAGTGGGTCCCTCAAGACGATGGAAATTTTGTGCAGCCCCGATTCGCCGTCGCAAGTCAACTGCCCAAAGGGTTAACCGTGGATGCTGGTTACAAGTGGCTTGAGGCGGTCCAATTTGGTGTCGAAGAGAGGAAGCAAAGCGCCGAGACAGCGGTGCGCGCTGAACATCGCAAGGAGCTCGGATTCGACTCACAAGAAGAACTTGACAGAGCCCTTGAGTTCAAGAAGCTCCCGAAGGACGAACAAGAGAGAATTCTTGCCGAGGCAAAGCAGCGGCATACCGAGCCAGTTGAGCTCCCAGTGAGGCCCGTCAGAAATCCGGATCTCCGTCGCGAACGCGTGACTATAGATGCGCAGGCGACACCCGTGAAGACAACCGAGGTTCGCGAACGCTCGGTTTCGATTGGTGTCAGCGAAGCGAAGGCGGAGGCGAAGACCTACTTGAGAGATCAATACACCAACAGAAATGGCCAGATGATTTGCCAGGCCTGTAAGGATGAGCTGCCCTTCAAACTGGCAACGGGGGCGTATTACTTCGAAGCTGTCGAGCTGATTGAGAACTCGCAAAAGCGGCACTGGGCAACCTACCTGGCGCTGTGCCCCAATCACGCGGCTGCCTTTCAGCACGCGAATGCACAGAAGAACTCCATGGGCGAGCTAATCGCCACGGCGGCCTCCAGCGAAGTCGAGATTGCATTGGGAGGCCGAGAGACCACCCTCTATTTCACACAGACCCACTTGGAGGACGTAAGGGCTTGCCTCGAAGCAGATGAGGACCTTTGACGGGTCAAGATGCAAAAGCGATCAGCGGCACAGGAATCCGTCAGGAACTGTCGCGACCAAATCGGCGAAGGTATCCCGCCGCCTCCGAGACATCAGCAACGTCTTCTTCCGGTTCCTGTGCAGAAGTCAGAAAACTTGCGCGCCGTCGGATCTGCTTTTCCCAAGCTTCGCCGTAAGCAATATAGAGCGGCAAGGAGCGGACGACGGAAGGGGCCAGCGCCAGCAGACGTAAGACAGCTCGCAACGGTGGTAGACGAAAAAGAGCCCTCACACACAGTTCAGGCTCCAGTCCCACGAGATCCAATTCACCTGTGTCCAAGCGAATTTGCAGCGTCCGCCGAACATGGACGGAAAAGTGGGGATCCTTGTGATACTTGCGTCCTTCGAAGGGGTGCGACAGGAACGCAAGATTCCAAGCTTCAGGATCATTGGCGAGAAAGGCAGAGGCGCCGGGCCCAACTTCAATGACGTTGTTCTTTCGGCCAATGCTGCGCAGTTTCAATAGGTCGCCGTATGCGGCGATCGGCAGGGGCGAGTATCTGATCGTCATTTGGGCTCCTTTTCTTTGTTCGGTCATCTCCCAACAGAAAACGACGCGATCAAATAGGCGAATGCGTTATTCGAGGGTCAGTCGTACCGACCACAGCATCGATTCAAAGCTTGCTTCATTGCCGCGTGTCCCGCTCGGAAGGTGGTGGATCGCGTTGAGCATGCTACCGCGCACCGCGCGCATAAATCTGCACCTCCAAAAAAAAAAGAAGGCCCACCGAAGTGGGCCGAAGATCCAAGGGAGACTCTCGCATTGAAAACCGGTCGCGGCGATGGTCACCGCGACCGGGGGGCCGCTCAGCGGCTGTAGGCGGTTTCGCCGTGGGACGTGATGTCCAGGCCTTCGCGCTCGTCTTCTTCCGAGACACGCAGGCCGATGGTGAGGTCGACGATCTTGTAGGCGACGAAGGACACCACACCGGACCAGACGATCGTGGTGAGCACGGCCTTGGCCTGCGTCCAGACCTGCGCGGCGATGGAATAGTCGGCCGCAGTGACGGCGGTGGCCGTAACCCAGTCGGCAACATAGCCGGGGCCGCCCAGCGCCGGGCTGTTGAACACGCCCGTCAGCAGGGCGCCGACGATGCCGCCCACGCCGTGCACACCGAACACGTCCAGCGAGTCGTCCGCGCCCAGCATGTGCTTGAGGCCGTTCACGCCCCACAGACAGGCGAAGCCCGCGACCACGCCGATCACCAGCGCGCCGCCGACGCCCACGTTACCGGCGGCCGGCGTGATGGCCACCAGGCCGGCCACCGCGCCGGATGCGGCGCCCAGCATGGACGCCTTGCCACGCATCAGCGCTTCGCCCACGCTCCAGGCCAGCACGGCGGCGGCCGTGGCGCCGAAGGTGTTGATGAAGGCCAGGGCGGCAAAACCGTTGGCTTCGAGGGCGGAGCCGGCGTTGAAGCCGAACCAGCCCACCCACAGCAGTGAGGCACCGACCATGGTCAGCGTCAGGCTGTGCGGAGCCATCGATTCCTTGCCGTAGCCGATGCGCTTGCCGACCATGAAGGCGCCGACCAGACCGGCGACAGCGGCGTTGATGTGCACAACGGTGCCGCCGGCAAAGTCCAGCGCGCCCCACTGCCAGATCATGCCGGCGGTGGCGTTGAGCTTGTCCACCACTTCCTTGCCGGTGTAGGCGTCGGGACCGGCCCAGAACCAGACCATGTGGGCAATCGGCGCGTAGCTGAAGGTGAACCACAGGACCATGAAGGCCAGCACGGCGGAGAACTTCATGCGCTCGGCGAAGGCGCCGACGATCAGGGCGCAGGTGATGCCGGCGAACGTGGCCTGGAAGGCGGCGAACACGATCTCGGGGATGACCACGCCCTTGCTGAACGTGGCCGCGTTGGCAAAGGTGCCTGCGGCGTTGTCCCAGACGCCCTTCATGAACAACCGGTCGAACCCGCCGATGAACGAATTGCCCTCGGTGAATGCCAGGCTGTAGCCATAGATGAACCACAGCACCACGATCAGCGAAAAGGTCACCATCACCTGCATCAGCACCGACAGCATGTTCTTGCTGCGGACCAGGCCGCCGTAGAACAACGCGAGTCCGGGCACGGTCATCAGGATCACCAGCAAGGTGGAGACCATCATCCAGGCGGTGTCACCTTTGTTGGGCACCGGGGTCGATGCCGCAGCGGCCGGAGCCGACGCCGGCGCAGCCGGGGTGGCAGCGGCTGCGGCCGCAGGCGCAGCGGGTGCCGCGGCGTCAGCGGGTTTGGCTTCCGCGGAAGCGGCAGCGGCAGCCGGCGAGGCAGCGGGTGCCTGGGCCATGACGGCGTGACCGCCCATCAGGAGACCCAGTCCCAGCGCCAGGGAGGCGAATAGCTTTTTCATTTCGGTTTCCTCTTCGGGGTTGGGGACGCTCAGAGCGCTTCGGTGCCGGTTTCGCCGGTGCGGATGCGCACGACCTGCTCCAGGTTGTAGACAAAGATCTTTCCGTCACCGATCTTTCCGGTGCGCGCGGCGCCTTCGATGACTTCGATCACGCGGTCCACGAGGTCGTCGGCGATAGCCGCCTCGACCTTGACTTTGGGCAGAAAGTCGACGACGTATTCGGCGCCGCGGTACAGCTCGGTGTGGCCTTTCTGACGCCCGAAGCCCTTGACCTCGGTGACGGTGATGCCCTGCACGCCCATGCCGGAGAGGGCTTCACGCACCTCGTCGAGCTTGAACGGTTTGATGATGGCGGTAACAAGTTTCATGGTGACTCCTCGGTGGTCAGGCCCGATCAGAACGTCTTGCTGACAGACACAACGGCGGTGCCGTTGCTGATGTTCTTGCCCGGGCTGGTGTAGCCGGCCAGGTTGCGGTTGGTGGAGATGTAGGACAGGCCCATGACCCAGCCGTCGACGGTGTAGGTGCCGCCCAGCTTCCAGTCGGTGATGCTGTCGACCACGGAGCCGTTGATTTGGGTGACCTTGGCACCGCCCTTGAGCGACTGGTAACCGATGGCACCATTGATCCCCCAGCCGTTGCCGAAGTCATGGGCGGCCGCCACGTTCAGGTACCAGCTGCCGTTGGAATCCGGGGCGCCGAAGAAGTCGGTGACCGCGTAGTTGTACTTGGCCGTCAGCGGACCCCAGCTGCCGCCGATATAGAGCTCGCCGTTCTTGGCGCTGATCAACGCGGGGTTGGCGCCGGTGCCCGGGTAGTAGTAATAGATGCCGCCGATATCGAGGCCGAAGTCGCCGAAGGTGGCCTTGTAGCCGCCGTAGAAATCCATCTCGATGCTGGCGCCGTTGTACATGGCGCTGTCGACGTTGGAGTTCCAGTTGCCCAGGTACAGGCCGTTCTTCAGCGCCAGGTCCACGCCACCCTGGATGGCCGGCAGCTTGTTGGTTTGCGAGACGCCGCGGAAACGGTAGTCCGAGAAGATGCCCAGGTTGCCGGTGAGCGTGTAGTCAGGCTCCGGCGCCTTGGCAGCGGCCGGTGCCGGCGCTGCCGCGGGAGCGGGTGCGGCGGTTTGCGCCACCGCGTTGCCGGCCAGAACGGCAAGGGCGGACGCCAGGGCGATGGTGGTCAGGGACGAAGTTTTCATGGTGTGCTCTCGCTGAAGTTGAAGGGATGCACCCACTAAGCACACACCGTGCCAACCCCGATCTACCCTGGGAAGTCTGCTGCTATGGACCGCCAGCCGGGCTTGCGCTAAGATATCTGTATGAAATCACAGTATGCACAGTCTTGGTGCGCGCAGTCCGTCATGGGCCGTGGCCCCGTGCACCATTTCAGGGGCCCACGCCCATGAGCCTGTCGCTGGTGCAAAGCCGTGCCCTGCTGGGGCTGGAGGCCGCCCCGGTCACGGTGGAGGTGCATCTGGCCAATGGCCTGCCCAGCTTCACGCTCGTGGGCCTGGCCGATGTGGAGGTCAAGGAAGCCCGCGAGCGGGTGCGCTCGGCGCTGCAAAACACGGGACTGGAATTTCCACACAACAAACGCATCACCGTGAACCTGGCGCCGGCGGACCTGCCCAAGGATTCGGGGCGCTTCGACCTGCCGATCGCCCTGGGCATCCTGGCCGCGAGCGGCCAGATCGATGGCGCGCGGCTGGCCGGCCACGAATTCGCGGGCGAGCTGTCGCTGTCGGGCGAGCTGCGCCCGGTGCGCGGTGCCTTGGCCATGAGCCTGGCGTTGCACCGCCAGCAGGTCAACACCCGGCTGGTGCTGCCGAGTGCCAGCGCCGAAGAGGCGGCGCTGGTGCCCGACGCCCAGGTCTACCGCGCCCGCCACCTGCTCGATGTGGTGCGTCAGTTCCTGCCGGGGCAGACCACGCCCGAGGGCCCGCCCACCGACGCCGGCTGGGTCCGCCTGACGCCCACCCCCTTGCCCGAGCCCGCGCGCTACCCCGATCTGGCCGACGTGAAAGGCCAGGCCGCCGCCCGCCGTGCGCTGGAGATCGCCGCCGCGGGCGGCCACAGCGTGCTGCTGGTCGGCCCCCCCGGCTCGGGCAAGTCGATGCTGGCACAGCGCTTTGCCGGCTTGCTGCCAGCCATGACCGTCACGCAGGCGTTGGAGAGCGCGGCGGTGGCATCGCTTGGCGGCCGGTTTTCGCTGGAACGCTGGGCCCAGCGCCCCACCGCCAGCCCGCACCACACTGCCAGCGCCGTGGCGCTGGTGGGTGGCGGCTCGCCCCCGCGACCGGGCGAGATCTCGCTGGCGCACCACGGCGTGCTGTTCCTCGACGAGCTGCCCGAATTCCCCCGGGCCGCGCTGGAGGCGCTGCGCGAGCCGTTGGAAAACGGCACGATCACCATTTCGCGGGCGGCGCGGCGCGCCGAGTTTCCGGCCCGTTTCCAGCTGATTGGCGCCATGAACCCTTGCCCCTGCGGCTACCTGGGCTCGCCGCAACGGGCCTGCCGCTGCACGCCCGATCAGGTGTTGCGCTACCAAGGCCGTCTGTCGGGCCCGCTGCTGGACCGGATCGACCTGCATGTCGAAGTCCCGGCACTGGCCGCCGCCGACCTGCTGAACGCACCGCCGGGCGAACCCACCGCCGCGGTACGGGCCCGCTGCGTCGGCGCGCGCGAGCGCGCGCTGGCCCGCCAGGGCCAACCCAACCAGTGCTTGCAGGGGTCAGACATCGACACCCACGCCGCGCTGGAGCCGGCGGCATTCAAGTTTCTCAACACCGCCGCTGCGCGCCTCGGTTGGAGCGCCCGCTCGATCCACCGGGTGCTCAAGGTGGCGCGCACCGTCGCCGATCTGGCCGGTTCCCAGGCCACCGAGGTCACGCACGTGGCCGAAGCGGTGCAGTACCGGCGCGCGCTGCGCACGGCCTGAGCGGTCCCGTCGCGAATCAGTATCATTTTGATAGCTCCTTGTGGCCATCCTACGATGGATTCAGGCCATTCTGACCAAGAAACAGGCCCGAAAGGACCGATTCCGGGCCCGCGGGGCCGCCTACCGCCGAACGACCCGGATGGTCTTGCGTGAATCGGACGTGATGTCCTTCAATTCGGCCTCCAGCAGATCGAGCGTGGCCGCGGCATCCAAGTCGGCCATCGGCAGCGTGGCCAGGGCGATGTGAAAGCGCAGGCTCGTTCCCGGCGGCAGGACCTCGCTCTCGCGCAGCCCCTGCGCGACCACGTGTGTGGCCATGGCGTTGGCTTCGTCCAGCGAGCACGGACTGGGCATCAGCACCGCAAAGTGCTGGCCATCGACACGGGCCACGATGTCGACGTCGCGCGCCACCCGGCGCAACCGGGACGCCGCGAGCACCAGTGCGCGCTCGCCGCCCTCGCGCCCGAGCTCACGCGCCAGGGCGCCGTGGTTGGCCAGATCCACCACCATCAGCGCGAACGGTCTGGTGGGGCTGGCGCGGTTGAGCAGCACCTGCAACTGCGCCAGCAGCCGGCGCTGCGAGGTCAGGCCGGTCAGCGGATCGGTCACCGCCAGCGCGCGCGCGCCCGGGTTTCGGTCTGCACGTTCAGGCGACGGTTCAGGCCGTAGAACAGCAAGGGCATCTCCAGCGCCGAGCCCAGCATCAGCCCGTATTCCGACAGGAAGCCGGACTGGATCAGCCCGAAATTGCGCGCCACCGGGAACAGCCCTCCCAACACCACCAGCGAAAAACCCGCTGCGATCCAGCGGCTGTGGCGGTCGCCGCGCGCCACCGACAAGCCCAGCAGCAACAGCGTGAAGGCCATCGACAGCGACAGCAGGTGCATGCTCCACTGGAAGCCGGTCGGCGAGGGCCTGATGGCATCGAAGCCCGCCACCGCGATCAGGGTCAGTATCACCGCGACCGTCAGCCGATCGAGCAGCAGGGAGTGCTGCCGGGGTTCCGTCACGATGCGCACGAACCAGACCCCGAGTGCCCCGGCCAGCACCGGCAAAAAGAAGGTCGTCGGATTGTTCAGCGCCGGTATCTCAGGCCAGAACAGCATGCCACCGACGCCGGTCAGGCCCGCCTGACCGAGCACCATGGTCAGCACATAGACCGAGTAGGCACCGAAACCACGGTCGCGGTACACCAGCGCGTTGGCCAGGGCCACAAACACTGCCAGCCCGGCCAGACCGAAATAGGCCCCGAGCAGAAACTGCGCACCCTGCTCCTGTTCGGACGCCTGAGCCTGCGTGACCAAGAAAAGGCCACCGGAAAACGGCACCCGTTCGTGCTGAATGCGCAGCAGGTAAGTGACCTCGCGCCCGGCCTCGGCGCTCAGCCGGAAAAACGGCATGCGTCCGCGCTCGGCCCAGGCGCTCTGCGGCAGGGCGTCGCCGGCACGCTGGGTGACCAGCGCGCCCGCGTTGTCGCGGTAGTAGAGCGTGGCTTCGTCCACCCCGGGCAGGTCCACCTGCAACAGCCAACGGTCCTCGCGCCCGTTCACGCGCGCCACAAAGCGGATCCAGAGCGCGTCGCCACCGCTCAGCAGCAGCGTGTGGCCTTCAGGCCTGCTTGCGAACGGTAGCTGGGCCAGGCGCGACTCGACGTCAGCGACACCGAGGATTCCGCCGGCGTCGAGCAGGTACTGGCTGCGGTTGGCGAGCGGAACCGACGACGCGGCATCACTCAGCATGACGGCAGCCGGCATGGGCTGCCCCTGGGCCCCGGCCAGCGAACCCGCAAGGGCCAGCAGCACCATCAGGATCCAGGCGGAGACCCATTGGCGCAACCGCCGTGCGACCCGGGAGATGTGCAAAGAGCACCGCATGGCCCGATTGTCGGTGTTTCAAGCACCCGTTGCCCGGGGCCACCCGATGCAAACGTTACCGCACGTGAAACGTTCACGCCAGCGTATGCGCCCAGCTACAGGTTGGGCGCCAGCAGCCGGCGCAGGTCGGCCTCGGCCATGCCCCGGCGCCGTGCCATGTCGGCGAGTTGATCCTCGCCGATCTTGCCGACCGTGAAGTAGCGGCTGTGCGGGTGGCTCAGCATGAAACCGCTGACGCTGGCCGCCGGCGTCATGGCCAGGCTGTCGGTCAGGCCCATGCCGAT
>JADHED010000536.1_pt1 | contig 43820 bp, 51 predicted proteins | sample 8952041 | NCBI WGS metagenome assembly JADHED01 (sample SAMN16124423, study PRJNA663239) | bioreactor sludge metagenome | isolation source: sludge (control) | place: India:Bengaluru | collected 2018-09-08 | reverse complement strand
GATTTTGGTGCAGATAAAGATGAGGGTATTGTTGTTTTATACGCGTCTCCGGATTCCATGTACCTGTTTTCAAATAAAGCAATCTATGACTTTGATAAAAATTGTGCTTTAAGAAAAAGAAGCGTTTACTATCAACAGTTCAGAGATACGCCACTGGTAGTGAGCCGTTTTGTAGATAGCAGTAGCAACTATTGGTACGGTACATTAGATGGTTCCGGGCTTATGGTTCCGCACAAACAACTACTGTTGAAGAAAAACAGCACAATTATTGGCGGAGAAAATTTGTTGTTCAGAAGCATTATATCTGATAGTGTTATTTGTTGGTATCATCGTAAACTGAATAAGCCTGTTTTTGCAGCAGGCGGCAAATTGATTAATCTGCAATTGCCCAATAGTAGTTTGTTTGAAACTGCAGTAGACTATACTGATAATAAATGGCTGATTGCATACCGAAACGGTTTGTATTCCTACGATGTAGATGGCAAGGGGTTGCATGATTTACTCGATAAAAAGGTTGTGATATATGATTCTGCCTTCGGTATTCCCTACTTGAAAGTTTCTAATAGAATTACTGGTAAGCCAGGGTGGTATCAGATATCAGATAGTATGAAGGGGGTGGTATTTATCGGTGCAAGAAATATTATAAGACAAGGGGCTAACAGAATTCTTATCATGAGTAGTGATAAGGTACACGAAATTCAGTTGAATAATTCAAATGATACTATCATATTAAGAGACGTACATTCAGGACGTTTCCTTTATTGCTACAGTTTAGATAAGTTGGGTTTGTATATACATTACAATAACAAGAATTTTGTAATTGCTGATTATAATAAAGACAAGTACTACAGGTACGATGAGACATTCTTGCTGAAATGTGGTATAAAAGACATCTTAAATATTAAATCAGATAAGTACGATAATCTGTATATCCAAACCAAAAACAAAATATACAGTTTCAATCTCTCAACATTTATCATAGATGAAGTAGTATTCCCCTTTCAGTTGGCCGAAGCATTGATGCAGGTTCATGGCGACTATATTGTGTTGGTAGGACAAGGTGGCATTGCGTTTCGGAAAATACTTGGTAAATCTTCGTTTGGGGAATTGTATACTATACCACAACTGAATAATACGTATTTCAATCAGGTGTATGATTTTACGATTGATAAAAATGGTGTAGTTTATATTAATTCAGACAAGGGGTTGTATACTGATAGCGTCAGTAATATTATCACCTCTGTAAACAATGTAAATGTTTATGACGATACGTATATGAAGCTGTTGCTTAAGCAGCCATACGTTCGTAAAATTAATAGCACAGATACCGTAGTGCTATATGGCGATATTGCTACGCTGCAATTTGATTTTATTAATTACTCAGGTAAAGGACAACTACAATATGATATATCAGTTCAGGATTATAAAAGCACATCTGGTACATCGGGCGAATTGTTTTTGCCGGATATAGAACCTGAGAAGTATTACAAAGTAAATGTTAGGGTAACAGATTTTATCTGGGAGAGTAAAGACTACAGCTTCTACGTATATAAAGAGCCATATTGGTGGCAGGCACAGCGAAATGTGCGCATATTCTGGATAGCGGGTATACTGGGCTTTATATTGTTTGTCTATGCAATCATCATCATCACCAGGCACTATACTTACCAGGCAAGCGAGAAGAAAAACCGCTTGCTCGATCTGGAACTGAGGGCGGTGTATTCACAAATCAATCCACACTTTATCTTCAATACACTCAGCTCTGCATTGTTCTTTATCGATAAGAAGAAATTTGACGAAGCATATATACATGTTAGTAAGTTCTCAAAGCTACTGAGGTCTTACCTCAACTCATCGCAGGAAAGGTTTATAACTCTGTCTGAAGAGATAAGCATGCTGCGGAACTACATAGAGCTGCAACGTATAAGATTTGAAGAACGCTTTGATTTTGATATAGTTGTAGAGAATAAGATACCTGCTGATAATGTGAAGATACCATCGCTGCTGCTGCAACCGCTTATAGAGAATGCCATCAACCACGGGCTGTTTCATAAACAAGGTAAGGGTACGTTGATAATTAGTTTTGTACAAGGTGCATCAAGCGACGAACTTATTTGTATTATTGAGGATGATGGCGTGGGCAGGCAACGTGCTGCCGAAATAAAACAGCAGAATACGGTACAGTACAAGTCTTACGGCACCAAACTGACACGCAGGCTGATACACATCTTCAACGAGTATGAGGACATGAACATCAGCATGGAGTATATAGACAAGCATGAACCCGACACCGGAACGATTGTGAAACTAACCATAAGAAACCTTAAGTATGAAGCGTAATTTCAGGTGTATAATTGTAGACGATGAACCCAATGCCATAGATCTCCTGAAGTCGAGGCTGAACCTGCTCTTTCCGGAGGCTGATGTTGTAAACAGCTTTGTGAAATGGGACGACGCACTGCCCGCACTCCGCACTGCAGATATAGACATACTATTCCTTGATGTATCAATGCCCGAAAAGTCGGGGATGGACTTTTTGAAGCTGCTGCCAGACTATGCTTTTCAGGTAGTATTCATTACTGCCCACAGCGAGTTTGCGCTACAGGCCATCAAGCTATCTGCTGCAGGCTATGTACTGAAGCCTATAGATGACTATGAGCTTACATTTGCCATCACCAAAGCGCTATCCAACCTTGCCAATAAGAGCAATGGCAAGGCCGACAATAACACGAACAACAAGCTGAAAATAGGCATCCCCAATGCCAAAGGGGTAGACTACCTGAACGTAGAAGACATCCTCTATTTTGAGAGTGTAAACAAGTACACCAAAGTGGTAACGGGCGAGTATAGCATCATGAGCTCTTACAACCTGGGCGAGTTTAAGAAGATACTGAATGCCGATACCTTCTTTCAGGCACACAGGTCTTACATCGTAAACCTTTATAAAGTAAAGCGTTATGAAACCTCGGGCTTGCTTGTAATGGACGATAACATGCAGATACCCGTATCTAAAAGCATCCGCAACGAGTTTATTGACGAGTTTGGAAGGATAAGCCGCACTGCAGGCTTAAAATCAAAAGATTAGCCTACATATTTAACTTCCTGTTATTGCTTCGTCAGATGAAAGTCACATTTCGTCCGATGAAACCCGCTATTCGTTTAATAGTTAGAATTAGTTTGAAAAAACTTGATTTACTTCGGTATTAAGTTAATAGAACTTGTTTTTTATACTATTAACCATATCAATTTTTGTGCTACCAGCCCCTCTGTGCCCTTAATTGATAGTCCATTACTTGCTCTATAGACATCTTTGCCAAACGGGATTCAGAAGATAATACGCCCCCCCCCAGTATTTCTGAATCTCGTTTTTGCATTTTATGCATTTACAAGGAAGCAAAACACCTCTCCCGGGCCGTGAACGCCCACTACAAGTGTCTTTTCTATATCAGCCGTGCGGCTGGGGCCTGTGTTCAGGTTTATCATAGATGGCAGGTCTTTGCCATATTTCTTGGTTATCATGGCCAAACCGTCGGCTATATCGGGTACTACCTGGCTGGCATAGGCTACTATGATGTGTACCGGGTAGAAGACCGAAGCCGTACGCCCCATGTGCTGCTTGCTGCTGAGCACTACAGAGCCTGTACGCGCCACCAGATACTCGCAACCCGTAATGCAGGCATTGGCCTTATCGTCCTGAATATCAACAGGATGTACGGTGTTTATCTTGTTGTTTTGGAAGAGCTGCATCAGGCGGGGCTCTGCACAGTATAGTTGGTGCCAGCCGCGGCTATCGTACAGGTCGGCGATGCCTTCGAGCACCTGCTGCTCGTTATCGCAGAAGACAAACTTGCCACCCAGCTTGATGAAAGCCTCGGCAAAAGCCTCCTCGGGGCTGTCGGTACCACCAGCAAACACAGGCGTGGTAGTATCCTTATCGGCCTCGGGGAATGGCATAGGCACGGGCTCGCTGCTGAGCGCCTTGCGGATTTTGCCCAATATGTTTTCTCTTGCTTTGGATGTCTTGAAAGTCTGCATATCTATGAAAGCCAAAAGTAGAAAGTAAAAAGCAAAAACTAAGGTTTAGAACTGCTAAATCTCCTGAAGGTGGCTTTATATTATGCTTTGTATTATCTGTTGATAGTTTTTGATAGTGTTTGTATAGTTTTTGGTTTCGTAACCCTACCTACCGGCAGGCAGGCGTTTGGGATTGTTGATTATCAATACCGTTTGTTTGCGGAATGGTTACAAATTGTTGCAGTTTGTTGCCGAATTCATGATGTCTTTTTATTTGTTTCGGCGCTTTCGCTGTGCTCAGGTGCCGTTTTTCATGGTTTGGTGTTTTGTTTCAGTTTTACGAGAGCTCCCCTCCTGTTTTTAGGAGGGGATATTGGCAGAGATATGCGAAGCATATTGTTGCCAATCGGGGTGGTAGGCTCGTGTAGGGTATATAACCACCCCGTCCGCCCGCCGCACTTGGCTATGCGGACACCCCTCCTAAAAACAGGAGGGGAGCTTTTTTGTTTTATTTGAACCGCTAAGGCGCAAAGACGCTAAGTAGCCATTTACCATAACAAATATACGCTTTTTAGTGCTTATTGTAAAATAATAATACCTGTAGGCGGTGGTGAAATACCCGTGTTTTATGCTATTGTACGGGTGGGGCGGAGTTGGTAACTTGCAGCTTCGATACACTATTATGAAAAGTAGAACAGACATAAAAGAAGGTTACATCATTGATTATATTTCTGGAGAACAAGTTAAAGCAAGTCCTGAAGAACTGCAGGCTGTACAAGTTTTCGCTAAACAACTAGTTGAAGATTACGGCTACCCTAAAACATACATACAAACCAGACCTCAATTTAGAGTAAAAGCACGCCCTTCTGATACAAAAAAGGAATATCCAATAGATATTGCTGTTTTTGTAGATGAAGCAAAAAATGAAGATGGTATATATTATTGTTGAGTGTAAGAAGAAGAATAGAAAAGATGGTAAAGGACAATTACAAGATTACCTTAGATTTTCAAAAGCATATTTGGGAGTGTGGTTTAATGGTGATGAGAGGTTGTTTTTAAGGAAGATTGAAAGGAGTGGTAAGGTAGAATTTGAAGAAATTCCGAATATTCCATTATTTGGGCAGCGGATAGAGGATATCGGTAAGTTTAAAAGAAAAGATTTAAAGCCGACACACAATCTGAAGTCTACCTTCAAGGCTATTCGTAATCACTTAGCAGCAAATACTGTAGGAGCAACAAGAGACGAAGTGCTTGCTCAACAATTAATAAACCTGATTTTTTGTAAAATTTATGATGAGAGGTTTACTGAGCCAAATGAGACCGTTACATTTAGAGCAGGAGTAGAAGAAGATCCAAATGAAATTAACGAAAGAATAATCGAATTATTCGAGAAGGTTAAGCGTAAATACAAAGAAGTTTTAGACTCGTCGGACTTAATTACTTTAGATGTTAATTCTGTTGTATATGTAGTTGGGGAATTACAAAACTATTGTTTAATAGAGGCAGAAAGAGATATTATTGCTGACGCTTTTGAAACGTTTATTGGACATGCATTGAAAGGCGGGCAGGGGCAATTTTTCACCCCAAGAAATGTAGTCAAAATGATGGTTGACATACTTGATCCATCTGACGAAGATTTAATCATTGATCCTGCTTGTGGAAGTGGGGGCTTTTTAATAGAATCACTAAGGCATGTATGGAGAAAATTAGATATTGAAGGAGAAAAATATCATTGGAGTAAATCGAATTTACATGAGGAGAAAATGGAGGTTGCCTTAAATAGAATTAGGGGTATAGACAAAGATTATTTTCTATCAAAAGTTGCAAAAGCATACATGGCAATAATTGGAGATGGGAAAAGCGGTATTTTTAATGAAGACAGTCTTGATTTGCCAACAAACTGGAAAGACAAGACTAGATTAAAGGTAGATTTAGGCAAGTTTAGCATACTAATAACTAACCCACCTTTTGGTAGTAAAATACCAGTGCGTGGGGATGAAAAGCTTAAACAGTATGAATTAGGTCATAAATGGAAGTACGATAAGAAAGATAGTTCTTGGGAAAAAGGAAAGCTAAAAGATAAAGAGGCCCCACAAATTTTATTTATTGAAAGATGTATCCAGCTATTAAAAAACAAAGGTAAGATGGCAGTTGTATTACCAGATGGAATATTTGGTAATAATCAGCTTGGTTACATCAGAAGGTGGTTATTAAATAAAGGTAGGGTAATTGCAATAATTGATGTTCCTGTAGAAACTTTTATGCCTAACACACCAACAAAAACTACAATACTAGTTTTCCAGAAATTGCAAGAAAAGGACATTCCTAAAGATTACCCAATATTCATGGCTGTTGCTGAGACTTGTGGGCATGATCGTAGAGGTAATTTAAAAGATGATGACGATATTATGAATGTTGCTGGTGAATTTAAAAAATGGGTTAAACTAAATAATGTATCTTTTTAATGATTAAGGCAGTTACTATTAGTAAACAAGAGATGTGTAATGAAAAATGGACGCCTAAATTCGCTTACATTTTTAAAAAGTTACAAACAGCAGCTAATGCTATTGAGTTCTCTGATGTTATTTTAAAAGGACCGATTAATGGCATAGATGCAAGAGATTTCGGAAATGAAGGTAAAAACTATGTCAGAATCTCTGATATGAAGAGGTATTTTATTTCTTATTCAGATATTAAGAAGGTCCCACTTACATCAATCCCATCCAAAGTCAAGTTGTGTCAGAATGATATTTTAATATCAAGGAAAGGCACACCAGGGATTTCAATGATTGTAACTAAGAATGATTTAGAAAACGTCATAGGTACCGAAGTAATCTTAGTTCGGTTAAAAGAAGAATATGATCCGTACTACGTTGTAGCTTTTTTAAATTCAAAGATATTTTACGAGCAAGTACTAAACAATCTTTCTGGTGCAGTAGCATCTGGAATAAATCATCCTACTTTAAAAAAGCTAAAGCTTATATATGATAGTAGATTAGCATCAAAGGTTTCAAGTAAGGTAAAAAAAGCAATTGAACTATATACAGATGCTAATGATCTCATTACTAAATCAAAAGAGTTATTGTATAAAGGGTTAAACATAGATTTTGATTCTATGTCAAATGAAGTGTATTTTAATGTTCTCCTTAGCGAGTTTAAGGACTATGATCTATGGACACCAAAATATTCAAAACCCATATACAAAAAAACATCAGAAAAGGTTAAGAAAAAATTTAAAACTAGTCGATTAGGTGATATCGCAAATATTATTAATGGTGATGAAATCGGTAGCGATAATTACAACAAGTTTATGGATGCACATAAAACAGATGTACCAATAGTAAGAACATCTGATATTATTAACCATGAAGTTGATATTCATGCTGACTTTTATGCTCCAGTTGAATTTTATAACAGTTTAAAACAAGATATAAAAGAAGGAGATATTTTATACACTAAAGATGGTAAAATCGGAATGGTTGGAATGGTTACGTCCAGCGATAAAGTAATAATATCTTCGGGTGTATCTAGAATTAGAGTCAATAGTAAAAGTAGCTTTACTCCTGAGTATATATTTACTGTGTTATCGATAAAAGAAACTGGCAAATACCCCGCAATTAGAAGAACTGTTACAGCTTCAACAATACCCCATTTAAGAGAAGATTACATAAGGGATTTTGATATTCCTGAAATCGATTTGTCAATTATGAATGAAATCACCTCTTTAGTCAAAAACGCGTTTCTATTAAAAAACAAAAGAAAGCAAATATTAAGTGAGGTTCAACACATTATTGATGAATATTTTGCTAACAAAAATTGATATACAATAATATTTGAGCAGCTGTAATTGTAACTGCTCAAATATTACAACCCCTGCACCAGTTCACTCAACTCAATTCCTAAACCCTTGCAAACTTCTGTGAGGTATATATAAGAAGGGTTAAATTCTCCCTTTTCTAATCTGTGTATAGACTGTCTGTCTTTGCCTATTGCATGCGCCACTTCCTGCAAAGTAAGTCCTTTGCTTTCCCTCACTTCCCTAATGCGGGCAGCAAGTTTCTTTAGTTGCTTTTCTTGTTGTTTGTTTAGCGGTGCAGGCATCATTCAATAGTAAGAACGATGCTATAATTGTTTGTAACCCGTACGGGATACAAAATAGAAAATTTGCATTACCTTTACAATCCAAAATCACCGTACCATGAAGTTTACCTATGAGGGTTTTCCGCACCGTGCAGATGAATTGTCGGCCTATATCTATGGGGCAGGGGTGTTTGTGCTGTCGCTGCGCAGTGGCGAGGTCATCCACCACGAGCCCGCCGATGCCGATGTTTTTCGCACTTGGCTACAGCACCACCGCATCCGCGATGTAGCCGCCACACTGCCCCGCCATATATACGATGTACTGATAGACAAGAAATAATAAAGGGCAGCCGTGCGGCTGCCCTTTATTATTTCTGAAAACAAGAAAGATTAGCTGAAGTCTATATCGCAATCTCCGTTTGAATAAAACGTAGCTTTAACATTAATAGTACCATTAGTACAAGTATTGCATGGCAGTACAGTATCTACATTGTAGCAGTCGTTGTCGTTGTATGGAAATATTACACCATCAGACATAATTACATTGACGGCATTGTCTTGGCATCCACCCCCAGCAGGTATGTACGAGCATTTTGAAGGGTCGTCTCCTACGCGTCCGTATCGCCAGTTGTAGCCTGCGGGAACAGGAACGCCGCCATTCATTATTCTTGCATCATAAGTTTGAGACAAACTTACGGGAAAGATAGTGCCGCCTGTTCCTGTAATTATAGTGCCCCCTGCATCTGCACAATTAAAATCAATGTAGATTTTGCAAGGTGTGTTGTTGGTAATGTTCAAGTAGGGCTGTGCATAGAGTTTCGTGCCGGCCGCAAAGAAAATGGCGAAAATCAGGATGAGATTTTTCATGAATTTGAAGTTTTAAAGGTTAAAGAAAAAAGGTTAAAAAAAATAGGTTATAAAGAGTTTTGGTCTCAATAGTATATTAACAGGATAAGCACTTAGCTATAATAGCATTTAGTCTTATTGCTTACATAAATTATGAGAATGTTGTAATGTGTGTGGTGTATATGCTGCAGCCGTAAATGAGAAGTGGCCAGACTTAAACAGAGTTGGGTTTTCATAAAAGGTGTTATAAAGGTTCAGATAAATAGGTTGATATAATAAATGTAAATACTATTTCATTTAATTCAAAATTGTTTTTTGTTAACGTGTGTATGCATGCATAAAAACAAAAAGGGCAGCTATCAGCTGCCCTTTAATATGAAAATTTGTAATTATTATACCGTTGGTTCTACAGACGGAGAGATGATAACGGGTGCATCGTCTTCGCTGTTGTCAGCAAAAGGACGCGGGCCTATCAGGCGTACCAGGTCGTCTTTATACAGCACTTCTTTTTTCAGCAGTTCTTCCGCTATTATCCTTACAGCTTCTGTTTTGTCTGTAAGCAGTGCTTTGGTGCGCTGGTACACGCTTTCTACCAGTTTGCGTACTTCTTCATCTATCAGCTTGCCCGTCTCCTCGCTATATGGCTTAGAGAAGTTGTTTTCGCTCTGCGGATCGTAGAAAGATATGTTACCGATTTTATCGTTCATACCATATACGCTCACCATGGCATAAGCCATACGTGTTACCTTCTGCAAGTCGCTGAGTGCGCCGGTGCTTATTTTACCAAATACCAGTTCTTCCACCGCGCGGCCGCCAAGGCTCATGCTCATGTCATCGGCAAGGTGGTCGGTATTTTGTATATACATTTCCTTTGGCAGGTATTGTGCATAGCCCAGTGCTGCCACACCACGCGGCACAATGGTAACTTTTACCAGCGGGTGCGCATGCTCTAAGAACCAGCCCGCTACTGCGTGGCCTGCTTCGTGGTAGGCTATTACTTTCTTCTCTTCCGGAGAGATGATTTTGTTCTTCTTCTCCAAGCCACCTATTACGCGGTCTATGGCGTCGTTAAAGTCGCTCAGTTCTACTTCTGTTTTGCCTTTGCGGGCAGCTATCAGCGCGGCCTCGTTACAGATGTTGGCAATGTCTGCACCGGCAAAGCCCGGTGTTTGTACTGCCAGCTTGTGTATATCAAGGTCTTTGGAACGCTTGATAGGCTTCAGGTGCACTTCAAATATTTTCTCACGGCCTTTTACATCCGGTATATCAATAGATATCTGCCTGTCGAAACGGCCCGGGCGCAGCAGGGCAGTATCCAGTACATCAGGACGGTTGGTAGCCGCCAGGATGATGATACCACTATCGCCACCGAAACCATCCATTTCAACCAGTAGTTGGTTCAGGGTGTTTTCGCGCTCGTCGTTGCTCATTACCACGTTCTTGCCACGTGCACGGCCTATGGCATCTATCTCGTCTATAAAGACGATACAAGGTGCTTTTTCGCGTGCTTGCTTGAAGAGGTCGCGTACACGGCTGGCACCCACACCCACAAACAGCTCTACGAAGTCGGAACCTGACATAGAGAAGAAAGGAACCTGTGCCTCGCCCGCCATTGCTTTTGCAAGCAGGGTTTTACCCGTACCCGGAGGGCCTACCAGCAATGCACCTTTGGGTATTTTACCACCCAGGGCTGTGTATTTTTTCGGATTCTTGAGGAAGTCTACAATTTCCATCACCTCTACCTTCGCTTCGTCCAGTCCTGCTACATCGTTGAAAGTGATATTGACACGCGTGCCTTTTTCAAACAGTTGTGCTTTTGATTTGCCGATGTTGAAGATACCACCTGTACCACCGCCACCGCCTGTGCCACCACTCATCTTGCGCATAATCAGGAACCATACAGCTATCATCAGCAATGCAGGTACCAGGAAGCCGCCAATCTCTCGCAGGAAGCTGACACGGTCTTCATATTTTACACGCACGCGTTGCTCTACCGGGATATTCGCCTGTGCATCGCGCAGGTTGTCTTCAAACTGCTCTACACTGCCTATGGTAAAGCGAACTTTGGGTTCGCGGCCACGGCTGGCAAACGGAGATTTCTTATCGGTGCTTGGTGCTTCTTTTACAAATACTTCGGCTTCGCTCTTGTTTACAATCACCACTTCATCCACGATGCCTTTGTCAAGATAGTCGCGTTTGAAATCCTGAAAGCCGATAGACTGCGTACCTGTAGAGAGGTTGCTGCTGAATATCTGTAGACCAAGCAGGATAGCGACCATTATACCATAAACCCAATATATATTGAACCGGGGACCCTTTCGCTGTCCTTTTCCGTCACCACCCGGTATGGGTCTTTTATTATTCTCTTCCATTGTTCTTTAAAAATCTAGATTGTTCCTGTTATAAAACGTTTTATCAACTATTATGTTCTGTTTGTTCTGCATCTGCCCACAGGCCTTCCAAGTCGTAAAACTTGCGGTAGTCTTTCTGAAAGACGTGTATCACAATATTTACATAATCGACCAGTGTCCACAAATCACTTTTTTCAACGTGATAAGGTCGCTCGTCACATTCTTTTCTCACAATATCATCCACACTGTCGGCAATAGCGTTGATTTGTATGTTTGACTGTGCTTCGCAAAGAATAAAGAAGTCAGCTACCGCTTCGTCAATCTTTCTCAAATCGAGCGACACGATATTTTCACCCTTCTTTTCTTGTATGGCTTTGATGACAGCTTTGAAAAGTTTGCTGTTTTTAGTGAGGCGAGTAGCAGGTTTTTTCCTGCCTTGTAGTGCGTTTATAATTTTATCCAAACCGCTAAAAGTCTATTTTTGTTGGCAATATCCGTAATTCATTCAAAATTAAATAATCTTTTTGGCACTGCACTTATTACAGCATATCACCGATGCCCCGATTATAGAACTTGATACCATTGACAGTACCAATAACTATGCCATGCGCCTGATAGATGCCGATACGGCACAGCCGGGTCTGACTGTCACCGCCAGAGAGCAAACCCAAGGCAAGGGACAGCGCGGCAGGGTATGGCAGGATAGTGCGGGGCAAAGCCTGCTGATGAGCATTATTGTAGAGCCTGTGCATGGTTTGGAGCGTCAATTCTTATTTAACGTAGCAGCAACGGTGGCGATAGCCGAGGTATTGCAAAAGAAATGTGAAAACTGCGATGTACGCATCAAGTGGCCTAATGACATCATTGTTAATGACAAAAAGGCAGGTGGGGTATTGATAGAAAACGTAATACGCGGCAGCAAATGGGCATACAGCATTATAGGGCTGGGGCTGAATGTACTACAGGAGTCTATGCCCGACGAGCTGCCCTACGCCACATCGCTATTTATAGAAAACAGGCAGCCGTTTGACCTCAGGTCCTTGCGCTTCGACCTGCGGAAGGATATATTGCAACATATTTATACGGATGGCGATGACGATTTGATGCGCCAGTACAACCAGTGCCTGTACCGCAGTGGGCAGATGCAGACATTCAGTGACGATACAGGCACATGGGAGGGCTTGGTAACAGGGGTGACACCCGAGGGACAACTGGTTGTGCAGTTGACCGATGGCAGCATGCAGCGCTATACACATGGCATTGTAAACTGGCAATGGTAATAGCCCGAAAAGGTTTAGTTTTATAGCATAGTAAAAGGATGAAAGCCGAGCAACAATCTAAAAACATAATCATATTGCAGATAGGCATACTACTGGCTGCTGTAATATTTACTTATCTGAATGTTTTTAACGCAGGCTTCATCAGTTGGGACGATGCTGATTATGTGGCTAATAATCCCGACATACACAGTTTTGCTCATATCGGTAAATGGTTCTCCTCTTTTTATATAGGTAACTACCACCCGCTTACGATGGTGTCTTACGCTATCGACTTTTTGATAGGTGGCACAGCACCTGCACAATATCATATAACCAACATCGTGCTGCACAGTGCAAGCGCACTGATGCTGTATGCATTTGTAAATAACATTCAGGGCAACAGATGGGTGGCATTTTTCGTGGCACTGCTTTTTGCCATACATCCTGTGCAGACAGAAAGTGTATCGTGGGTGGCAGAGCGGAAGAATGTACTATCGGGCTTCTTCTTTATCACAGCCATGTGGTTGTATGCAAAGTATCTGGGAGAAGAAAAGAAGACAACCTTGTTACTGGTTATACTGGCAGGTATTGCGGCAATGTTATCGAAAGCTACAGCTGTGGCGTTGCCTGTATCGCTATTGGCAATAGATATATGGCTGCATCGCCCGCTGAACCAAAAGAAAGTATGGATAGAAAAACTGCCGCTGCTGCTGATAGCACTGGTTGTGGGTATAGTAGCCATCAAAGCGCAGGCAGCAGGCGAGTTTCTGAATCAACATCCTGAACATGGTTTTGTGCAAACAATTGGCTTTGCAGGCTATGCCTATGTGCAATACATTATACAACTGTTAGTGCCTGTAAAACTATCTGTACTTTATCCTTATCCTGAACTTGGGGCAATACAGTGGATATATTCATTAATAGCAATAGGGATAGCTGCATTAGCGGTGTTGGCATACAAAAAGCAATGGTTTGTATTGTGCGGTGGTATTGTCTTCTACACCGTAAACATAGCACTGGTATTGCAGTTTGTACAGTTTGGCGATGTGCTACGTGCCGACAGGTATATGTACATAGCCTGCATAGGCGTATGGATACCAGTGGTGCAATATGTATTTGATTGGCTGGGGTTGAAAGTGAAAGAGATAACGCCGCTGATAGTAATGAGCATAATAGCAGCATTGTTTGCAGTGCTTACTTATCAACGCAATGATATATGGCAATCAGAAAAACAATTCTGGCAGGCTATTACAGAAACATTTCCTAACTCTGCAGTGGCACAAAGCAGCCTGGGTGGTGTGTTTATGAAAGAGGGCGATTACATAACTGCAGAGCAGTATATAGATAAAGCAGTAGTACTGGATGTCAACAATTACAAAGCATGGTATAACAAGGGCGTGCTGCATTTGCGCAAGGGAGAATTATCATTAGCGGCGCAGGCATTGGATAAATGTATTGCCCTGAAAGAATACCCGAAAGCATTGTTCTCTCGTGCATTGCTGCACCAGCAGGCAGGGCATCCGCTGCAGGCTATGCAGGATGTTGAGAAGGTACTGGCAGCAGAACCACAGAATGCAAGGGCACATTTCATCATGGGCAATTGTCTGGAACAAAACGGCAATTACGAAACTGCTATTGCCAGCTACAACAAAGCCATAGAATACGGCGACGGCGACCCGCTGTTTTACATAAGGCGTGGTATTGCCAAAGTGAATATGCACGATCATCAGGCAGCAATACACGACTTCAGCCTGGTGATAGAAAAGAATGCCAACAATGCAGAAGCATGGTATTGGCGTGGTATGGCAAAACAACTGGCAGGACAGATGCCTTGTCATGATTTGAACAAAGCACGCAATCTTGGTTATAAAGAAGCTGAACAAGCACTGGTGAAATTTTGTAATAGTTACTGATGAACAGCATTACAAAAACACGGATACTGATAGCAGTTGCAGTAATATTTCACATTATTGGTTTTGTAGGTATTGGCATATTGCACAACGGGCTGATAAGCAGTGCAACACCTTTTCACCTGCTACTGATGGGGGGCTTACTGTTGGCATCATACTGCAATGAACTAAAGCAATTTGGTAAATGGGCTGCCATCGCCTACCTGATAGGTTTTGTGGCAGAGGCGGCGGGTGTACACACGGGTTTGGTATTCGGGCATTATAGTTATGGTACTGTGCTGGGCCCTAAAATAACGGGTGTGCCATTGCTGATAGGTATGAACTGGGTAGTGGTGCTGATAGGTGCTATAGCGGTAGCCTCAAAATTCAGCGATAAACCATTGCAAAACAGCCTGATAGCGGCAGCCGTTGCTACTGCCTGCGATTGGGTGATGGAGCCAGTAGCCGTAAAACTTGGTTATTGGCAGTGGCAGGGTGGTGTGATACCATTGTATAATTACCTGTGCTGGTTTCTGATAAGCCTGCGGATAGCCCTGCTGGCAAATAAAATGAAGATTACTGCGAACAATTTCAGCCTGTGGTTGTTCATCATACAGTTAGTATTCTTCATCTTGCTGAGAATAGTATTATGAACTGGGTAGTATATATACTGATAGTAGCGGCTGCATTTCTCCTGATGGAGTTTGTAGCATGGTTTGCCCATAAGTATATTATGCATGGGTTTTTATGGTCGCTGCACGAAGACCACCACGATGGTGGTTACCACCCTTTTCAGAAAAACGATGCTTTCTTTCTCATCTTCGCGATACCGAGCTGGCTCAGTATCATGTATGGTTTCATGGACCAGATGTACTGGCTGACGGCAATCGGTTTTGGTATCTTCATCTACGGTTGGTGCTATTTTCTGGTGCACGATGTTATCATTCACCAACGCTTCAAATGGTTTAGCAAAAGCAATAATCGTTATATAAAAGTGATGCGCTGGGCACACAAAATGCACCACAAGCACAGACAAAAAGAAGGTGGAGAGTCTTTCGGGCTGCTGATAGTACCCATCCGCTATTGGGAAAAAGTGAAACAAGACGAAATGCGTCAGGCAGAACAACAACAAGTATCTCCTAAGCAGGTACATACGGCTGCATAGTGTATATTTATACCCACACTTAGCCAATGAATCCCCATTATACTTATTTACTGATAGATGTACTGACGGTACTCTTTCCTTTTTTACTGAGCTTCGATAAAAAAGTTGCATTCTACAAGCAGTGGAAAAATCTGTGGATGGGTTTGCTGCTTACGGGGGCTGTCTTCATTGCTTGGGATGTATGGTTTACGGCAATGGGAGTGTGGAGCTTTAGCGATAAGTACATAACAGGCATTAAACTGGCAGGGCTGCCGATAGAGGAGTGGGCATTTTTCTTAGTAGTGCCTTATAGCTGCGTTTTCATTTACGAATGTTTGTTGTGTTATTTCCCCTTCAGGCAAAAGAAAGACTGGGGTTGGAATGTAATGCTGTGGCTGGGTGTTATAATACTGGCTGTGGGCTTTATGAACAGCTACGGTGCCTACACTTTCAGCGCATTTAGCCTCTGTGGTTTTGCTATGATATTGTTGTATGTGTTGCGTCACAGATTCCCTACGTTTAACGCTGCTGCATTTGTAGTTTGTTATATCATCAGCCTGTTGCCTTTTCTTATTGTAAACGGTTTCCTGACGGCGCTGCCTGTCGTGATGTATGACGATGCCGAAAATCTGGGCATACGTATCTACACCATTCCTTTTGAAGATACCGTGTATGGTATGTTGCTGATGCTTGGTAATGTATGGGGTATGGAATGGATGCGCGGCAGGCGTACTAAAACAGCTTAGCCCAATTCTTCAATATTTGTAAGCCATCAGGTGTGCCGATGCTTTCGGGGTGAAACTGTATGCCGATGCATGGCAGCGTTTCGTGTGCTAGTGCCATGATAGCGCCGTCGTCTGCAATGGCTATGCTTTGCAAGCCTGTACCATCCAGATGACTGATAGCAAGCGAGTGATAGCGCATCACCGTAAACGGATTGCTGATACCATCGAATAACGGATGCGATGTATGTGTGACGCTGCTTGTTTTGCCATGCATAGGGTAGGGTGCATGTACCAATTGCGCACCAAAGTGCATACCCAATGCCTGATGCCCGAGGCATACACCCAATACAGGAATCTTATCTGCAAAATGTGCAACTGCCTGCATGGTAATGCCTGCCTGCACAGGGGTTTCAGGGCCTGGAGAAATAATAAGACGTGATGGATTGAGGGCAATGAGTTGTTCCAGTGTAATTTCATCATTGCGATGCACAACACAATCATTACCCAATTGCAACAGGTAGTGGTGCAGTATGTATGTAAACGAATCGTAGTTATCTATCAGTACCCACATAGTCGTTTACTTTTTTGAAAAATACTTCGAGGTCGGCAAATACATCTTTGGCAACAGGCATCAATGCACCTACATGGTGTAGCACCCACGGGGCGAGTTTTATGAAGTATGGGTAAGTGATGGACGAAGCAATGGTAGCAGCACTCACAAGCTGCATTTTATTAGCAATCCAAAGCAGGGAACTCCATACCATAGCAATCATAAAGCTATACAATAATCCGCCCGATAGTTTGTTTACCCAGCCCATCATAGCAAGGTCAAGCGTTGTTTCAAGCGCTTTCGCCAGCAGGCGTATCAGCAGTACTACACCAAAGAAGATGGCGATATAGCTGATGGGCTGCGCCCAGCCCGATGTGACGATTTTATTTTCAAGTAGCAGCGTAGCCAGTTTTTCAGACAGCTTCAGTGATACGATGATGGCAACGATGATAGATATAACAGCAAACGCGGCTACGATGAGTCCCTTCATGTAGCCGCGTACAAAAAATATTATCAGCAGTATGATACCTATGATATCGAGCATCATGGTACTATCCTTGTGCCAGCAATTGTTTTACTGTTTCAGATATCAGCTTGCCATCTGCCTTACCAGCCAGTTGCTTGGTAGCCACGCCCATTACCTTGCCCATATCGGCAGGAGATGATGCGCCCGTTTGTGCAATGATTTCTTTTATTACCACCTGCAATTCCTCTGCACTCATTTGCGCAGGCAGGAAGCGTTCTATAATAGCCAGTTCTTCACGCTCTTTTGCAGCAAGGTCTTCACGGTTTTGCTGCACGAATATGTCCAGCGAATCGCGGCGTTGCTTAGCCATTTTCTGCAGCATCTTAGTTTCGTCTGCTTCGCTTATTTCCGTACCGCTGCCCGATGTTTTCTCCAGCAGGATAGCAGCTTTGATGGCACGCAATGTGCGCAGTGCGGCTTCGTCTTTAGCACGCATTGCACCTTTCATTTCTTCCATTACTTTTTGTTCCAGTGACATAACCCCCAGACCCCCTAAAGGGGGATTTTGTTTTTTAAATGTTATAGAATAAATGGTTTCATATTGTTTATGTAAAACCCGTAAGCCCCTTCAGGGGTTTGGGGTTTAGTTTCCTTCCTGTTCTGCAAGTGCATCGCTGGCTTTCTTCAGAAAGTCTTTCGCGAAGTTTTTCATCTCTGCTGCTAGTTCTGCATTTTTGGTAGCACGTGCATATGTATCTGCCATGCCGAATATCGTCTGATAGAAGAAATCATTCATTTCATCCACCATCATTTTCTTTGTCCACAAATCTATGCGCAGTGCAGATTTCTCTTCACCATCCCAAAGGCCCAGCAAAATAGCTTTAGCACCCTGCATTTCGTCAACACCACCACCCGGCGCATTCCATTCAATGGTGTGTGGCATTTTTTCCTCGTCCAGTTCTACCTGTATGTTTATATTAGATTTCATAACCCCAACCCCTAAAGGGGCTTCTTTTTATTATTGTTATATAAATGATGTATTCAAACGGAGAGCAAAGGTACGAACCTTAATCCTTTTTGTTTAATTTTACATTATTCATTCATACATGCATTGACTAATACAAGACCGAATATTGCAACGCGGCTGTTTTGGGATATAGATGTACAGGCTATAGACTATGACAGAGATAGCCTTATGGTGATGGAACGAGTGCTGAATTACGGAAACTGGGCAGATGTAAAAGCGATTATCAACTACTACGGACGACAAAAAATGAAGGAAGAAGTAGTGAAAATGGCAGACCTTAAAAAAGACACCCTTAGTTTTCTGTGTGTATTATTGCATTTAAGCCCGCAAAATTTTTCATGCTACAATCGCAGACAGTCTCAGCCTCACTATTGGCATTATTAAAGCAGTTGATGGCTATTGAAAGCCTGAAGGATTTTGTATTGGTTGGTGGTACAAACCTTGCTTTGCGCAAAGGGCACAGAATATCGATAGATATTGACCTGTTTACAAATACTGATTTTGATACAAACGATATACTGCCTGTATTGCAGGCTCAATATCCCTTGCTAACTGTATCTGAGCAAAGGCAAACATCACTATTGTCCTGGATTGATGATATAAAAGTCGATTTCATTAGGCATAATTATCCTTATGTAGCTGAGCCTGAGGTAATAGACGGAATAAGACTGGCATCTGAAAAAGATGTGATAGCCATGAAACTGAATGCTGTTGCGCAAAGAGGTGCCAGAAAAGACTTTTGGGATATTGCCGTTTTACTTGATGACTATTCTATAGCAGATATGCTGGCATGCTATACCGCAAAATATGCTGCTAACGACGTGTATTTTGTTGTACGCTCACTTACTTATTTTGAAGATGCAGACAACAAAACACACGAAGCCATTCAATCATTAACAGATATGACATGGGAGCAGGTAAAGCAGAAGATTACCACTGCGGTAGCAGCGTTTCTTTCAACTATTTAGACCATTTATTCAATTGGTTCACACATGCTGCCATGTCTTTGGGTAGTGGCGCCTCTACATCTACCAGTGTACCGTCGGGTTTGTGCAGCATCAGCCTGTAGGCATGCAGCCCCAGTCGGCTCATCAGCGGGCGTTCTGTTTCTTCTTTTTCAGACAGCTTGAATTTCTTTTTGATAGTTGATAGCAGGAATGGTTTGCCATCGCCATACAGTTCATCACACACTATCGGGTGGCCTATAGACTGCATGTGTACGCGTATCTGGTGTGTGCGGCCTGTATGTATCTGAAACTGCACCAGCGAATGCAGTGCCCATTGCTCCACCACTTTATAGTCTGTAACAGAAGCCTTGCCCTTGCGCGCGGTAGTCATTTTACCTTTTTGGGTAGGGTGCTCTATGATGGCAGCTTCTATGCGTCCTTCTTCGGGCAATACCCTGCCCATTACGATGCCCGCGTAAAACTTGCCTACATCGTGTGCCTCAAACAACTGAGACAGGTAGCGGTGCATTTCTTCGTTTTTGGCAAAGCACATCACGCCGCTGGTATCGCGGTCCAGACGGTGCACTACCCATATACGATGCCCGAGTTTAGACTCCAGCAGTCGGTTGAGGGATGGGAGGTCGCTATTAAAACGGTCGGGGATAACAAGGATGCCTGCCGGTTTATTCACCATCAGCATATCATCATCCTGGTATAATATTTCTATCTGCATGTAATAATTATCCTTTAAAGTATTGTTTCAGGCACAGGTCTTCTTTCTTACGCATTTCCTCACGGTCGGCCGGTGTTTTGTCTTTAAAACCGCAAAGGTGCAGAGCGCCGTGAAAGATAACACGGTGCAGCTCGTCTGCATAGGTTTTGCCAAATTTTGTTGCGTTCTCTGCCACGCGCTCTATGCTGATGTATATTTCGCCCTGCAATTCATCCGCACCCTCGCTGAGGTCGAAGGTGATAATGTCTGTAAACGTATTGTGGTTCAGAAACTGTTGGTTGATTTGCAGCAGGTAGGCATCATCGCAAAAGATATAGGTAAGCTGTGTGTGCTGTACCTTTTTGCGGTGCTTTTGTACCAGTGCATCCAGAAAAGCGCTCAGTTTGCGCTTGTCTTTCAGTTTCGAGCTTACTTCCTGTTCGTAAAACCTTGCAGGCATGGTTAAAATTTGTGCAAAGGTCGCATATTTTTTAGGTGTAGCTGCCATTGTGCCGTATTTTTGTGCCGATGAGTGTTGCAGAAGTAAAGACAATGCGCCTTTCGGAGCTGCCTACGGGTACGAAAGCGGTGATAAAAGAGCACGACCAGACCGATTTTAAGCTGACGCTGATGGAAATGGGCTGCATACCGGGCGAGCCTGTATGGATAGAAATGATAGCCCCTATGGGCGACCCGATGGCGATTAGCATAGCAGGCTACTACCTGAGCATCCGCAAGCAGGACGCAGAAAATATCTGGGTGACGGTAAATTCTTAGCAATCCGAATCCAATCATACCCCTAAATCCCCTGAAGGGGACTTTTTCTTTTGGGGAGTATGCCAAGTTACTTTCTTCGCAGTTAATTAATATTTATATCAACTAAGCCCCTTCAGGGGTTTGGGGTTTTACTTACCTTTGCGCCCATGCATATCGGGTTGTATTTCGGCAGTTTTAATCCTATACATATCGGGCATCTTATTGTAGCCAATCATATAGTAGAGAATGTGGATATAGATAAGGTGTGGTTTGTACTATCGCCGCACAATCCGCTGAAAGATTCTGATTCTTTACTGAATGAATATGACAGGCTGCATTTGGTAGAACTGGCTATTAAAGACAATAGTAAGTTTCGCGCCAGCAATGTAGAGTTTCACCTGCCCAAGCCATCCTATACCATCGATACGCTTACTTATCTGAAAGAGAAGTTCCCATTAGAGCAGTTTACCGTAATCATGGGTTCAGACAGTTTTAGCAATATCCACCGCTGGAAGAACTACGAAGCGCTGATTGCCAACTACAATATCATCGTTTACGACCGCCCCGGTTTTGATATTACAGAAACACACGGCGCCAAGCTGACACGCGTACAGGCGCCATTGCTCGAAATCTCATCCACCTTCATCCGCAAGCAGATAAAAGAAGGCAAAAGCATACGCTATATGTTGCCTGATGAAGTAGCCAAGTACATAGAAAATAACCGCTACTATAAGTAGTTGACTGGTTGACCAAGCTGACTATAAATAAGTGTTATTCCGTTCTTTCGGGAAACTCTACCCTGTACACCTGCATCAGCAACAGCAGGTAAGAGATTAATAACGGCCCGAATATCAGCCCCATAAAACCAAACATTGGCAGGCCTACTATAATGCCCAATGTGGTAATGATAGGATGCACATCGCCCAGCTTTTTAAGAATAGTAAAGCGCAGCACATTGTCTATACCACCCGTTATGATAAATGAATAAACTGCCAGCCCTAATGCAGCAGCAGGATGAGCAGTGGCAAAGAGATAAATGGCAAGCGGCCCCCAGACAAGCATACAACCCACTACAGGAACCAGCGAAGCCACGCCCGTCAGTATGCCCCAAAGTATATACTCCTCTATACCAAAGATGGCATAGCCAATGATGGCTACGATAGCCTGGCAACCTGCCAGTACGGGAATGCCGATAGCATTAGATATAACCATCGTGCGGGTAGAAGACCATATATTATCTATGTTAGAGTCCTTCAGCGGCAGGTATTTCTTGATAGACATCTCCATTTTGCGGCCATCTACCAGCATAAAGTATAAAAGGAAGAAAGAAAGTACCGCATTGGTTAGCATATTGGCGGTGGCACCGAGTACGCCCGGTAGTTCTGCTGCAATTTTCTGTACTACCTGCATTACTTGCTGCTGATTGATGCGCATAAAAGACGGCAGGTTCTTTGTTTTCTGCGATAAGTCTTGCAGTGTTTTGGTTACAGCTGCCTGATTATCAATGATTGCTGTAAACTTTGGTAGTATCACCTGTACTATGCCCGCTATAGGTAGCACTATGACTATAATAGATGCCAGTATAAACAGGGTTGCTATCAGGCCCTTATTGTAGTGTTTTATTACCGTTAGCTTGAAGAAATATTCACGCATCAGGATGTAGAGCGTAACAGCACCCAGTAAACCAGGGAAGAAAGCAAACATCTGTGCGCCAAGCACGTATGCCAGTACCAAAATGATGCCTATCAGTACAAATTGTTTTACCGCAGTGTTATTCATAAATCCGTGCTTTGCAAATGGTGAGGCAATATGTCAATATTTTATTAAATTATAAAAAAGCTGCCACAAATCATCGAAGGCTTGGTACAATATTTGCTAATTTTGCAGTGAGCTAATTAATATTTAACACAAAATACGCGGAACAATGGCTAAAACAGGAAAAACAGTAGCGACATTGCTGGTAGGTGCAGCAATAGGTGCGGCAGTAGGATACTTACTTGCAACAGACAAAGACAAGCGTCAGGAAGACATGGCGAAAATTAAAGACCGTTTCAACAGCCTGAAGGATAAACTGGCTAAGAAAACAGAAGATTTGGAACACGAAATTTATAACGGTTAATAACTGCCGATGCTGGGATTCATAGGTAAATGGAAAGATAAGCTGGCCGACTACGTAGATATGCGGGTGCGCCTTGTAAAGCTCGATTTCATCGAGCGTACATCGCAGGTGCTCAGTTTCTTTACATTTACGATAGTGTGCTTCCTGCTGGTGCTGCCTATACTACTCTTTATGGGTATAGGCGTTGCAGAGTTTTTTGCCGATCTGGTAGGCTCTCGTGGTGGTGGTTATCTTATCATCACAGGTCTGTACCTGTTGGCACTTGGTATATTATTCATGTATAGAAAGCGGTTTATCAAAAAATTCACCGGGCTCTTCATCAGGGTAATGACAGATGATGAGGACGAGGATGATGATGAGCAACCCGCAGCAAAGAAATAATACGACCATGAGACTCTACAACAAACAACTGAATAGCCTTGATGAGCTGAAACTGGAAAAGCAAAAGCTGCGTGCAGAAATGCGCAAAGCCGATGCGGAAGGTTTCTTCTCGGTAGATGATATTATACCCGGTAAATCTGCCAATAAGGAAGGTGAAGAAGAGAGTGGTGGTTTGGATATTGCAGGCATAGCAAGTACTGTATTGTCTGCCGTTGGTAACAAGGATATGTTGTTGTCTGTAGGTATGCCGCTGCTAAAATTAGCGGGTAGTCAACTGGAGAAAGGATTGGTGAAGAAGATATTGAAAGAAGTAGGCTTTGGTTATGCTAAGTGGAAGGCGATAGAGCTGGCTTACAAAGGCGTAAAGCATTTGGTAGATAAGAAAGTGCAGGAAAGGGCAAAGAACCGATAAACAGCAGTTAGTAATAAGAAATTAAAAAGCCCCTTGACAGAGGGGCTTTTTGTATGCGGTAAGAATTAGATTTTGTATTTGATGAGCCTCAGAATTTCCAGCAGCATATCGGGGCTGAAGAGTTTCTTTTTGCAGTGCAGTATGCGGCTCAGTATCTGTTGGTCTGTTTTCAGATGCTTGGCAAGCTCTGCCTGTGTTACTTTTTTGCTCTCCATGTAGTTGGTAAGGCCTTCAGCTATTACCTCGTACATATTCTTTGGTGGCTTTTTGCTGGCAAGTATTTCGTTGATGCTGCCTGAGCGTGCATATTTCAGAAACTTATCCAGGAATGCTTGTGTAAGCGGTGTTTCACCATTAATCACTTTAGAATAGTAGTATGGCGTTACTTTTATTTTTTCGGCCATCTCACCTTTCGTAGCCACACCACGGCGTTTCATCAAAATAGCAGCCGCTTGTTTTAGTTGGATGGGCTTTACATTCTTAATATGATTTGCTTTTGGAGGCATCGTTTATTTAATTGAGGACTAAAGATAATAAAATATCCGCTAACACAATATTTATTGTAAAATTGATGCAGATTGGTTATAAATAACTGATGACAGGCGATAGCTATTTATCGTACAATATTTCTGTTTTTTGTGCATTGCCGGTTGATGCAGGTACAGTTGTATTCACTTTTTGAACACGTACACCGTTCTGATTTTCAGCTGGTGTTTGCACTGTGCCGCCGGTATCAGATGTTTTCTTTCCTGTACTGCATGAGGCAGCAATGCATGCGGTTGTAATTATTGCAACTATTTGTTTCAGCATGTTATATATTATTGTTCTGTTCCTGATATCACTATTCTGGCGTTGAGCAATTTCCCGGTTTCTATATCTGCAACCTCAATTTTAGCTTCGTCTCCGTTATTGAGGATGATATTGATTTGCCCGCCAAAAATGTATACGTTCCCATTTGCAATATGAGGCAAAATGATATTACTCTTATTGTCGCCCGCACGTTTTATTGATACTCCAACCCCGGGTTGTGTGTTGTGAGATACATATACCTGCAAGTTTTCAATAGTCATTTTTCGGTTTATACCCGGTTTTATGATAAAGTTTGTAGCAGTAGTGTCTTTGCTGAATGATATTGGAGCCGCCTCTGTTTTGTTCTCTTGTCTTTTATGCTTACCAATAGAGCATGATACAATTGTAGTAAACATAAAGAGCAATGCTACGTTTACTTTACATAGTCTGTTAATATTCATCATTATTGTCTTACCATCATAAAGTAATATTCAGAATTTGGCAAAAGTGCCATTACTGTATCTTTAGAGTTGCTCTTGTATGCAGGGGGAGCTCCCGTAGGCAAGGTGCCGCTCACCATTTGGCCAAGCGAACTATCTCCTGAGGCTTTAAATTCTATAAATGCATCTTCTGTGCGCATTACTTTGAATGGAATATAGTCTGTAGTAATAGTGCCAGTACTGTTTTTGTGATTGTAGTCTGCAATAAAGTTTTTATGAATAGTAATTTCATGAAAACGCTCGTTGGCAGACAGATTGCTCCAGAAAGAAACATAACCTGTACTAGGGCTGAATAAGTATGCATTTACGGCAAGCCATTTACTGAATGTGCCGTTTTTACCAAGATATACTGTTCGTGCATTGCCTGTAAAAGATGGCTCTGTATAGTAAGTATTGTTGCCCGGCACAGGTGTTATAGCTACTTGCGAGCCTGATTGCGGATATTTATCATTAAACCAATTGGTTTGGTAATAATTATCTGTATGCCAATCCATGTAATATGTTTTGCCTGCCGTTAGCGTATTGCCGGGGATTATCTCATTGGAGCTTGCACCTACTACTTTGCGTACTACTACGTTTGTTGCATTGTTATAGTCATCCATGCTAGGGTATATACTTACTGTAACACTCTTGTCTATCCTGTTTACAATTGTTATATCAGTATTGTCTGCAGCTTTCTTTTTACAGCTTACAAATACTGCAGCACAAAGCAATACGGTTATTATTTTTTTCATCTACTGCGTAATTAAGATGTACAAATTACAAAAAAACTGCGATACGCTGCCCGTATGCGATTCAGTGTATTGTGTTATTAGTTGGTGGTTAATAAATGGATAGGTTAAATTTGCTGTTGTATGAAGCGAGTATTCTTTCTGATAGCTATGGCAGGCATATGTACTACAAATGTGTGCAATGCACAGCAGTTGCGTGTTGCAGACCTGCAAAGCGGCGATTTGCTGTTTCAGAATATAGACTGCGGGCCACTGTGCGATGCTATAGAAAAAGTAACGACAGGATATAGGGGTAACGATTTCTCTCATATAGGGCTGGTGTATAAACGCAATGATAGTGTGTACGTGATAGAGGCAATTGGTAAGGATGTACACCTGACATACATCAGCAATTTCAGTGCAAGGACACAGCACCCCATCTATGTGGCCGCGCTGAAACCTGCGTACCGTAAACTGAATAAAAAGGCATTGCGATATGCACTGCAACAGCAGGGGGTGCCGTATGATGATGTTTTTCTTTACAACAACGGGAAATACTATTGCTCTGAACTGATATATGACGCCTATAAAAAAGCTAATGGCAATAAGCCTTTCTTTATTTTAGAACCAATGACTTTTAAACAGCCCGGTACATTACAATACTTTGATGCATGGATAAAGTATTATGATGAATTGAAAGCAACGATTCCTGAAGGGAAACCGGGTATAAACCCCGGTGGTATTTCCCGGTCTGACAGGATAGTAATAAAAGGAATATTGTAAAACGAGACAGGCACTCCGTACGGAGTGCCTGTCTCGTTTTATGGTAGTGCAAAAAGATTAGTGTGCTACTACTATTTTGTGAGACTCTACTGCAGTGCCGTTTTGCAACATCAGCATATATGTGCCCGAAGGCAGGTTTGCTGTGTTGATGCTATATGCGGCAGTACTTGCATTGGTGCGTATGGTAGCTACCTGACGACCTGTAAGGTCATACATCAGGATGCTGCCGGCTGCAGGTGCCGAGAAGGTAATGTTTACCGTTTGGTCTGCAGGGTTTGGATGAATACTGAATGTAGATTTTTCAACTCCGTTAACACTTGCTGCAAATGCATCGTAAATGCTGAAATCGTCTACAGCAGCTTCTACAACATTGTCGCCATTGTTTGTAAGAGATGTGTTCACATCATCTGCAGCAATAAAGCGCAGCTGCACTTTGCCACTGCTTGATGTAAGTATGTCTTTTACAAAAAATATACGCCTGCGCCAGTTGTAGTCTGATTGGAATGTGTAGTCAACATTTCTCCATATCAGGCTAGTGCTATCTCTCATCTGCACTTGCCAGGCATCGGTACGAGGGTTGCTATTGCGCGGACCCTGATCGTTGCCATACCACCTGTAGAATTCTATAACAGGGTTTGTCATGCTTGAAAGATCTATAATAGGTGTGATGGCATATGTTTTACCGCCATCAACATCTGCATTTGAATAGCTGGTGTTTGTAGAGCCTGCATTGCCTGTTACCAAACAGTTGCCAGCTCCGGAAGTATTATCAGCGCCTGTTTGTTGTATGTATGGGCTCACGCCGCTTGGCCTCCAGAATGATGCTACCGGTATTGCTTGTGTCCATTTGCCTGATGTTGCAGTTTCACTGCTTGATGTACCTATCTGCCAGCCTGCAGCAGGCGTTTCGAAATCTGTTGTAGATTTTTTCATCAGGCCGATGGCAAACTGATATGGTAGTGTTATCTGGTTTGAAGAAAGAGCAGGGTTGTAACCTGTAGGGAATGAATATGCAGCATTGCCCTGTGCATCATATGTCTGTATATAGTAGTCAATAATTGTGCCTGCGTCTTTTCCTGGTATCTGACCGCTAAAATCTAATCCACCTGATATACCTGCGCCGGTATTATTCAGCGTAACAGTATCCCATGTAGATGCATTGCGGGATTTGTATATCAGCTTCATCTCTTTAAAGTATGCAGGCTCTGCAAGTACAATGTTTGCAGCTACTGTAATAGCTGTGCCTGATGGCTGATGCGCTAACTCTGTATGTGTCAGTTTAGCATCCATCATCAGGAATATGCCATGTTTTGCAAATGCAGCAACTATTTCTTTGAAGTGTGGAGTAAGATTGCTCAAATTAGCATCATCATCATCATTTACAAGTGCAGATATCAGTACTTCATGATAAACTTCTCCTTCTGTGCCTTCCGGACCATCAGGTACATCAAACAGTGTTTTTGCAAACAATGCCGACATAGAATCTATGCTGCCTACATTAGCACCATAGCTCCACCATGCACCGGCAATAATTTCACCATTGTCGTGCACCTCGCTGTTGCGGTCGTATGGGTATACTTTTGGTGTGCCATTGTATGCCCTGATGCTACCACCTGCTTTAAATGAATTTCGTCCAAGGATGGCGTCTTTTGTTACACCCATCGCCCAGATGTCTGCATAACCTTCATTAAGCCCACCGTTGACCATACCTCCGGTGCCTTTGATAAAGGAGTAAAACCTGCCGTTGATACCGTGTCCGTACTCATGATAAACGATATCGCCAATTTTGGCAAATGAATTACAACTGCTGTTCTCTGCATAGAAGTTGATAGAGTTACCATTGTAAAATGCATTGCAGCCTGTTGTGCTGGCAATGTCAACAATTGCAGGCAGGGCAACATCTAACGACGTGAAGCCAGTAGAAGAAGGGTAGAACTTTTTCATGAATTCATGCATCCTGTCTGTATGGTAGTATGCATTCACATGCTGATCGCTTGATGGTGCAGTATTTGGGTACAAATAAGTAGTGCCGTTTGTAGCTATTACCTGATTGAAAGAAGGAGTAGCACCACCGCCTGTAGCCGTACGTACTGACACCCAGCGTCCTTGCAGCGATATATTTGCGTTTTGAGAAGGGTTCAGTGCGCTATTCACATACAGCCCTGTATCGTTGGTATAGCCGGTAGTGCTGTTTATTGTTATTGCAAGGTTAGAGAGTGGTTCTTCTGTAGCAGGTGTGATGATATTCGTTTTATATACATTACCTGTTACTTTAAGGTTTACTTCTTCTTTCACCTCATTGCTTCTGTACAATACCGTACCGTCTATAGCATCTATGTATCCTGTCAGCTCTACAGGCATTGCTTCATCATCCTTGTCTGTACCAGAAACGGTGAATGGCCATGCCGGGTGCAGTACATACCCGTTGGCTGTAGGTATCGGGAACCATACCCAGTCGTTGCCCACGGTACGGTTGCTCACGTTTACCATATTCAGGTCAGCATTCATGCCTGCTGTATTCAATACTTCAGCCTGTGTAAGCTTAGGGGCAGTGTTAGCCTGTGGTTGGCCATATGACTTGATAACTGCACGTTGCAGCAATCCATCTTTTGTAAAACGGAAACTGATTTGAGAAAAGACTACTTCGCGTCCGTCAATGAACTGCTTGTAGTGTGTAAAACCCGCATGCGGAGCGTTTACTTCATTTGTCTGCTTCCAGTCTGCTGCTACAATTTCAAACTGCCTCAGTTGATTGTTAAGGAGATACTGCGATTTTTGGGTGAGAGAGTTGCCGGGTACTGCCAGCGTTTTGCCATAAATATCTTTTGGCGCACCGCTCAGCTTGTCTGTTACGGCATGAAAACCGGGGAACAGCGACTGTACCAGTTTCTGATTGCTCGACGCAGCACGCTTGCCTGCAAATGGCAGACGGCTGTAGTTGTCGTAAACAGAAACGCCGTAATTGTGTTTGTGCGCCAGTGCCCCTGTACTTACCAGCGCTGCCAAACCCATAGCAACAATTGATTTCTTCATCTACGTGTAATTGAATTTTTTTTGATAGTAAGCAAAATAGTCAGATTAAAGTTCAATTAAAAACCTTTCCCAATTAAATGAACTTAATATGACAATGGGGGGATTGACAAAACCAATTGAAATGGTTAAATGCAAATCATTTCTATGCTTTAATAAGTAGGCCAGTAAAGGGTTTTGTAAAAAGTCGAAAAAAAAGTTTCAAAAAGATTTTGCAGAAAAAGATCCTTGCGTATCTTTGCGCTCCCAATCAGGGAATGATTCCGTAGCTCAGTTGGTAGAGCAATACACTTTTAATGTATGGGTCTTGGGTTCGAGTCCCAACGGGATCACTTCATTGGACAGACTGACTTCATCGTCGGTCTGTTTTATTTTATCTTCTTTCAAAGCCGCTTCCAGCGTACATATCATTAGTACAGCTTCATTCACTTTAGCGGTTCGATAAGCATTATTTTCAAACTGTAGTTTTTCGGGGAATATCGAACCAATGATTTGCCGCTTGCCTTTTATATCAGATTGCTCGTAGCGTTCGTCAATATGAGCAAGGTTATGTAATGCCTTATCTAATAAGGCTTCTATATCTTCATCGGGTGTTGTTGCAGCATTGCCAATCTTTGCTTCTAACAGGTTCAACTTTCTTTCACATTCTACCTTAATAGCCTTGTAATCTGCACTATCAATCGCATCTGCTAATAATAGTTCCCGTGCCTTAGCCAAACGGCTGTTTTGCTCGTTTATCTGCTGCAATAAATCCCTTTTGCTAAATGCCTTATCTGACTGACTACGTTTATATTCTTCAATAATAACAGCCTTGTAAATAGTTAGCATGGCAAACGTAGGCTTATACTTCCGTAGCTCGTCCATAAAAGCATCGTGTATATCTTCCGCTTTATATCTCCAACCACATGAAGAAACACAATGGTAGTAATTATAATACATTGTTCTGCCCTTAGAACGGCTTGCGGTAATGAGCCTACCGCATTTGGGACACGTTAAGAAGTTCCGCAAGGGAAATTCCTCACGTATGGCAATTTTTATCGCTGCTTTCGGGTTTCTCTTTCTGCCATGTAGTACGTCCTGTGCTGTATAAAACAGTTCCTCAGATATAAGCGGTTCGTGTGTACCCTGTACTAAATAACTTTCTTCGTTGCCATGCTTTGGTACAAATATCTTACCGCAATAGACAGGATTTTGCAGCAGATGCCAGAAATTGTTTTTAGAGCAGGTTAGTCCTCGTTTCTTGGCTATGCCATATAATTCTAATACACTGCAACAACCAGTAGCCAGCATTTCAAATGCCCACTTTACTATGTCCGCTTCGGGCTGTTTAGGAGCGATATACTTTCTGCCTGTTTCATAGACTCTGTTAGTATATCCATACGGGGCAAGCCCCATAAAACGCCCCTCTTTCAAGGCTCTTACCATACCACTTTTGACATTCAAGGCTCGACGTGCGTTCTCTACTTCGGGAGCAGCAAGAAAGAACGCTAACATGAGCTTGTTCTCTGGTATCGCTAAATCGAGTGGTTGCTCAATGGCTTGCGGTTCAATCCCTAATTTATTGAGCGTTGCAATCATCGCATAAGAATCTCCCGCATTACGCGAAAATCTATCCCATTTTAAGAACAACAGAGCATCAACGATGCCCTTATGTTTCTTATACTCGGCTAATAACTTCTGAAACGCTGGACGTATAAAATTCTTAGCTGAATGGTCTTCAAAAATGACCTTGCGAATTTCTATTGCGTTAATATCGCAATACTTCCGTAACATTTCCTCTTGGTAGCGTTGGGAATAACCACTGTTAGCCTGTTCATCGGTGCTAACTCTTATGTACAAATCTGCTACTTTTTTCATTTTCTTTTATTGAAATCGTCTATCTCTAATTTAGCCATTTTTTGCATGAAATCCAATACCATAGCGGCTTTTGACAGAGATATATTTATCCCCATTTCTGCTAACATAGCTTGTGCTTTTTCGGGGGTAATGCCCCTTTGTTTTTCATTTTGTTGCATACTGGGTATATTAATTATGTGATAGAAATTGTATTCCCGTTAATGTCTTTCCAAGCAGTAGTTATATCAATTTTTGCATCAACAAATGAAGCGAAGAAAAAGAGCCTTGCAGTGGCAGGGTGTATATTGGTATTAGCTTTCATCTTTTGCATTACAGAGGTTTTAATTCCCTCATGCTCAAAAACTGATAACACAAATGGATTTGCAGCTATCCCATATTTTTTTGATGGTGTACCGAGGGCTATAGCTTTGGCATGAGTACCAAGCTGGTTAAGAATGCGTTTACTGTCCTTATCACAGTACATTTCTAACAGATATAATCCGTTAGTTGTCTGCAATACCGCATCGGGTATATAGTAGCTACTATTGCCCGTAAGTGGTATCTGTGATTTTGCTGTTAGGTTGCCTTTCTTAGTGCTGCCTGTTTTGTGGTAGTATGCATCATAGTTATTAATGGTAATACCATGAGCATAGCAGTAGTTATCTAACAGTATATGCAGCCAAACGCTATTTACACGGTGGAAGTAATCACGTACAACTGGCGTAGTGCCGATAGGCATATGGATAATGCTGATAGCATTTTTATGAGCCTGTAAAAAACTACGCCCATTCTCTTTGAGCATATAGATGTTTTCGGCTCTGACTTTGTAACTTACCTCCACACGAAAAGACTTGATATAACCACCGTCAAAACGTGAAAGCCTACCTAAGCACTCACGGAGGTAACTCACGCTTTTACCCGTCAAAAACTGCAATTGTGTAACCGATAAATACTGGTACTTAGCCAGTAAACAAATTATATCGGTCATGAGTGAATTAAGAAGTTCTGAACGCATAGTTTATTAGTTAAATGCAGGTGGTTCTGCGGTAAAAGGATTGTCATCTTTCTTGGCTTTCTTTTCCTGTTTCTTAGTCGCTGTATTCTCTTTCTTTACTTCTATATCAATCTCGCTTGGGTGGGGTGCAGGGGAGGGCGTAAGAACACGATACACTCCGCTATTTTCTATGATGAACCTGTAACGCTTTTGCAGGGATTCGCCCGTTAAAAACAGACTGCTATGTACGATAGGCACTTTCACACGAAATGCGGGCGAATTATCGCTACGTTTTACATAGAAAGAAAGCGGCTCTAATGCGGCTAACTGTTCGGTTGTTAATGAAGTTTCAGCAGCATACACCCTGCGACTTTCTGCATCACATACCCCAATACATTTTGTGAACGTATTGGTTATAATTGCAGACTTCATTTTAACGTCCAGTGGCTTGGTACTTTGCAGGCATAGGGTAAGACCTACCTTAAATTTTCTTAGCTCTAAAAGCATTGTCGCAGTAGAGGAAGACAGATAAGTAGAGGCTTCGTCGATATAGTAATAGACTGGAACTCTACGCTTTTCGGGGATTGCCTCTCTACGCATTGCGATAGAGGTAACAACCGCCTGCATTAAACGACCTATGACAGAGGCTACAAAAGGGTTGGAGCGTGGGGCGTTTATGATAATTACTTTGCCCGTATTCATACACTCTTCAATGCTCACTCCGTCATGTTGCAGAATGTCAAAAAGAGTAACGTCATTCATAAAGAACGACAATTTGCTTATGATACTTCTTTTTGATATGTCATACTCTTTTGCTCCCCATTGTTTACTATAAAAATCTCTGATATTCGGGTGTCGGTGCATAGCAGCCATACGGAGTAAATCAGCATTGTTTTTATCATCAAAGAACCTTAGCAACGTAGCCATATTTCTATATTCGGGTGCAGCGTATAACAAAACAAGCAGCGATGGGCGTAAAAGCATCTCCATGTTCAACGATAAACCGTATTGGGAGTTCTCTATTAGTTCTGCTATGGTACTGGCAAGCTGTGTCGCTAGGCAATTTCTGTATTCATCGTCTGCATCGGCAGGTACATACATGGGATTAAACCCAGCACTTATTTTATGAGGGTAATTACTATCCCTCTGTAAAGTAGTAGAGATATAGACTATTCTATCATCGTCTAACTCTCTGTATGCTACCAGTTTTTTAGAAATGTCGGCGTGAGGCTCTTGCAAGATTATACAGCAGTTACGTTTCTTTCTTGAAGAACGCACCAACGATAAAATCTGATTGAAAATTAACTGGCTCTTACCCCCGCCTGTACCAGAGGTAACGAGTTGGTGGCTCAACAGTTGTGTTTTATTTATCCGTGCTTCTATTCTATATTTCATTTTCAGTCTCATATAAAAAGCCATACATATACGGATTGTATACTTTAAAAAACGAAGACAGTAGTTTATTATAGGCATCTCGTGTTGGGGTTAGATGGCTAAATAACTTTCTGTCTTCGCTCGTACAAATCAGTAATACCGAGAATATTTTATGTCTTTTGAACTGTGAAGGCGTGATAGTTTTATCGAACAAGAGTTGGAACTCTGTAAACGTAAAACCCCTAAGCAGCAGCAACGCCATGTAGTCGTAATCAGAGAGCGGAGCAGTAGCGAGTATATTATCTATATAGCTGCAATGAGCCGCTATAACAGCATCAAAAGCAATATCACAAGACTCAATCGTACCCAAAAAAACGCCTTCATCGTCATCGGGTACAATAACGGAGGCGTTTAGAAAAATCTGTAATAATTGTTCGGTTGATAACATACTATGATTTTTTTTGAGTGTTGCAAGACCAATTTAAGAGCATATACAAGCAAGGCAGCTTCGCCGCTCGAAAGCCATTATAAAACCTTTTTTTTCGACTGTTTTGAAATTCATGTTTCCTATAATTCCACTCATTCAACAACTCGCAATAGCCCCGCTCCTGTTTCATTCGTGGAATCCTGTTATGCCTCTGGCTTGGTTAATTAATTGTGTTACTTTTTCGTTCTGTTGCTGATTTAGATTTCCATTGTTTTGCATCTGAAATGCTGTTAGTAGTTTAATGACCGATTGCATCGTTGCAGAAAGATTAGTAGTCTGTTGTTCCGATATAGTGTTAGTTAACTCTGTTGAGTGCTTCGCAGCGTTGAACCATTGGTTAGAAAACTCCATGTGTCTTTGATTATTAATAAGGAGAACTTCATTCTCACGGCGGGAGAAGTGGCTACCGATACGATAGCCAACAACTCCACCAATGAGTAATAAGATGATTATTACTAAGAGTACCATTGTTATATTTTTTATTCGTTTGAGAAAGAGTTGAACCCGCCCTGGGCGTAAAACTGTCGTGCTTTTTGTACTGCTTCTGTTTCTTCTGCGGGTTGTACGTCCGCTTTTTGCATGATGAACAGATAACGATTCCAAAGTGATTCGACCTGTTTAGCTATGCTGTTAAGTTTATTGAGTGTAAGCCGTAGGCGTATTTTGAGTGCAAAATGAGAGATGCTCGTTATAGCGGTCTTTAAGAATATAAAACCGAACGCAATCTCAGCCAGACATATGAGCGTAGAGAATATGACAGTATAGATAACTGCTGAATGCATCTCTGCCGCACCTCCTGTGCTTGCCTGTAGTGCCAAGAACGCTTGAATGCCGATATAGATTACTCCCATAATGACAGCTCCCCAAAATCTGCTTGTAGGCTCTCTTTTACCTGTGTAGTCGCTTTTTACTAATCCAGCGTTTAATTCTTCGCCGATTATCAAGCCCATACATACAAAGCCCATAGCTACGATGATACTGGCTGTTTCGCTAAAGTTACCGATAGCGACAAGTGTCATACTGATATTGGTAGCCTCTACATATCCGAGTATTATCGCTACGAACACACCTAAAAAGCTGATGACAGTTTTGAATGTTGAGGTTTCTTTACCTTCATTCGCTGCCTGTATCTTTCCCAGTTTTTGTAGTAGCTTATTGTAGAGCGTTTCAATATTGCCAAATTCAAATCCTTTGCGTGTCGCAAGAATGTAATCGCCGTTACGGGCTGATGTGTTTTCTGTCTGAAAAATATTATTGTTGTTCATTATTATTGATTTTGATTGTGAGAAATGAAACTGATAGCATCTGATGTGCTTGTAAATACATGGATAGGGGACGAAGGGAATAACCTTTTTATGGTACTATCTCCGATGGCTGGACGGATTAGAAGAACGATAGTATTATTACTAAGCGGCATCGGCTGTAATCGTGATTGTCCTTTTTTCGGACAGTCCCGTAAATCAGAGGTTATTAATAGGTACTTGCTGTACCCAGAGAAATTAGCCTGTTCTAAGGCCATAGCTGCAAGCCGACATGCACCAGCTAAATCAGTGTTGTTTTCTGTTGCAGGAGTAGCAATCTTGCTGATGTACTTGGCTATCTCTGTATTGGCTGTACGTTGATAGTGCGATAATACTTTGTCATTTTTCGCCTTAGCCTTAGCCACGAGATAGACATTGCCCGATTGTGTTGTGCCTATAGTGTCTGGCTTAGAAATAGTAAGCGTAAGCACGTCCTGTTGTGAACTCTCTGCATAAATACCCACATGCTTAACTACTCCCGAAAAAGCAGCTACCGCATTGTATAGCTCTTTTGCGTTGGCAGTGTCGAAATAACTAATCCCTGTTGTTGACTTACTGTAATCGTTTACATGAACAACCAGAACAGGCTTGATAGCCTGTTTTACTGGTTGTGTAGATTGTGTTTTTTGTTGGCAAGCGAGTAAGGCCAAGCAGATGAGGACTAAAACAGTTGCTCCACCTCGGCGGATTAACTTATTTAGTGAGTAGCCCGAAAAGCCTACACTTGCATGTAATGCACCTGTATGTGTTACCTGCCTATTTGGTGGTGTTTGAGAAAGAGATTTTTTTATACGATTTTTCATTTTTGAAATTTTTGTGCCTCGCTAGTACCCACTATGACAGAGCATAGCAGATACTAACGAAAGCGATTAAGAGATTTAGTTTGAGGCTGGTTACCAGTGGTGTACGATGGTACCTTGCAGATTATCGCAGGCTATCAGATATAGAGTTGCCCTACAAGTTTCACATCGTACCATTTTTTCTACTCTTGGATTTTCCAGTATTTGTCCACTGAACGTGAGATTTCCGACCTCATCTATGTGGAAGTCATGGGGGTAGCCGTTCTCTTGAGCTTGCCTAAGAGCTATGGACAATAGATTTGAATTAGACTGTAGCATTTCTAACTGTTATTAAATGTGAACAATTAGGCTAACAGACCTGAAAAACTTTTACTTTACTTTCTTGGCCAATTATATATAGTCAAATTCGCATGTGAGGCTGACGGTCAATCAGGCTTCATTTGAATTCGGTTTCTCAGGGTCTAGCCTGAGGAGTCGGAGGCTTCGGTTATATACTGGAGCTTTTTTTTATTTTCCAGTATTGTTAACTTCATCTCCATGAACAAAATTAGATATAGAGATATAGTTTGTAATTGTTCATGTTATGTTCAAATCTCCACTTCATGGCAATTGATTTAATTGACCCGCACGTTATTTATTTACGGATATTGTTACAAGGATTTATTCATGATAGACTCCCTAATTTAAATGGGAAACAATGGACGAGGCTAGACTATATTAGTATAGAGGAATTGTTTAAAAAGGAATTAAAAGCACGTATCAATGATGATGTTGAATTCGCTAAAATTAGGGAACTCTCGGTTACCACATTAGAAAGATTTTTTGAAAAATACGATCACTCGTTTGATGTAAGTCGAAGTACTTTAGATAAGCTCAGTATATGTTTAGGATTTGAAGGGTATCAAGACTATATAAATAAGACAGCTTTTGAAGAATTAGCTGACAGAGCTTTTGTTGACACAATTATTCGCGGAGTATTAAAAGAAATGTTTTTAGCTATCAAACGGTTACCATACGTTTATAGTTTCAGTACTTTTTTTGAACCCAAGCTTGCTTTTGAAATCGGATCAAGAATACTCAAGACAAGTGATAGTGGATATTACCTTGTTGACGGTCATTTTAGTGGAAATGAAAATAGAATTCAGTATGAATCAAGTTGTTCCATTCATAGTAAGGGAATAACTATTATGAAACCCAAGGAATTGTGGATAGAGACTTCAGAAACATGGAGATTGAATTGGGTAAAGGATTTTCATGTTCCAGAGAATAATGAGATAATGACTGAGACTGAAACAGGTAAGGTCCTATACCAGATTGTTCAAGTTGATGGGCTTTGGAGAGTCTTTTCAATAAAATATCCAGAAAATATATTCACTATCCTGTTCAAATAATGTTCAATAATATATGAAGAGTGCTATACTACATATTCTTAAAAAACTCTTCCAACGTCATATCATAGGCGTTCAGTATTTTCAAAAGACTGGATAATCTTAGGTCTGAATTACCACGCTCATATCTGCCGTACTGAGCACGGGGTATATCATGTTCATAGGCAAACTTTTCATAGTTATCATATCCTTTCTGCTTCCGAATTTCTTTAAGTCTTTCGCCTATCTGTTTTAATGTAATCTCTGAACTACTGTAGCGGGCCGCATTCTTTTTTTTCATAGCCTACAAAGTATTTCAGTACCTACTATAATGGTACTACTAATATATAGGTGCTAATTAGTATGATACTAAATAGTGTGATACTAATTAGTGTTATTTGAAAAATAATTATTAGTATTGTGGTAAATCATTTTATGAAACAGATTATCATCATTTTGTCAGTCTGCATCGCCTTTACAGGACAAGCACAAACAAAGAAAGCACCAGTAAAAAAGCCAGTAGCAAAGACAGTCGCTCAACCAAAACCAGTAGAGGAAAAAAGCTATCTTGATGCTACTACTGCGGGTAAGTATGCCAAACAGCTTGGAAACAAGATGTATCACAAAACAAACTTTGAACCAGAGAAAGGTAACTTTTCAATGTCAATTAATAGATGGAAGCAGCTTATTACAACCAAAGAAGATGGTAGTAAACAGTATTGGTATATGATAGACGTAACAATCCGTTGGCAATCATCACAAGGTGGCTGGCCTGTACAATGGAAGAATGTAGAGTATAATGGTATTATACTAAGTGATGAATTTGGCTGTGATGTCAATTTCATTATCAAATCTAAAACAGAGCCAGACCGAAGCGGATTAGCTGCATTAGTAGTAAAGAAAACGCCAACAGGGGATTTATCGGACGACCAGAAACAACTATTTGAAGGTACAGACGACTGGTTTAACGGTGTACAACACGTTTGGAATCCTGGGGGTTGTTTAGAATAAAATAGATACTATGAAAAAGATATTACTAACAGTTATTGTAAACGTAATAACGATATACTGCTTCGGTCAAAAGAATGTTTTTGATGAAGGAAGAAAATCTCAAAACAGAGCAGACTTGCTAAAGTCTCCGAGTAATGGAATACTAAAAGTGAATATTAGCAGAGATTACCCGAATATAGTGCAAGTGTCCTTGTGTGATTATAGAGGTTCTGTGCCTATTGCGTGTCGGGAAAATTATAATGTTACCACGACCACTTCTACAGGCAGGGTAGTAAAAAACACGGACTATAAAGAAACAAGCATGGGAACTATTAAGCCTAATGAGTTTCCTGTAATTATTGATGTTAAGGTCATAGGACTAAAAGGAGAAGAAAAATACCCTTTAGAGTTTACGGTAAGGCTAAACTATAGTGGGTACTATTACCATATTCTACTCTATGATGAATCAACGGGAGTCAAAGGGACTTTTTGAAATACCGTTTTTTAACGGTGTTTAAGTACCGTGTTTTAACGGTATTTTCTATGTCCGACTGTTTAACTAATTTGTTGACAAAATTAATGCCATGAATAAGGAAGAAAGGTTTGAGGGATTTGAATATAAAGCAACCGAGGTACATAAATACATTTACACCGTGGGAGTATTCACTATCAGCCTCAAGAACGGTAAAATTATTCATTATGACCCTAAAGATAGTGAAGCATTTAAGCAATGGCTGGATAACAATAACATAATTGATTTACGGTTACAATAACCAAACATGAAACAAAAAATAAGTGTTGCTGTAGCAGATGACCACCCAGCTTTAGTAAAGGGATTACGTTTTATTCTTGAAACCTACAAAGATTACAAAGTGTCTATTGAGGCTTATAATGGTGTAGAATTGATAGAGAAGATAGAACAAGCACCAATAAAACCCGATGTGTGCTTATTAGATATTAGTATGCCTGTAATGAATGGCTTTGAGGCGTTGACGATTATAAAACAACGATGGAAGTCAATTAAAGTGATAATGCAATCCACGTATTATAATGAGTTCAACATACTAAAAGCGTTCCGAGAGGGAGCATCAGCATATCTTCCCAAAGATGCAAACCCTCAAGAAATTAAAAGTGCTATTGATACAGTTTATGCTGATGGCTTCCATTACTCTGAATGGGAAAAAGAACACGTATTGCCACACATACAGGACAAAACAATCCTCACAATTATTAACGATAAAGAAATAGAGTTTTTGAAACATATCTGTTCAGAAATGACGTACGAAGATATTGCTGCCGTTATCGGTAAAAGTACAAGAACAGTTGAAGGCTACCGAGATGCTTTGTTTCAAAAACTAAAGTTGAAAAATAGGACAGAGTTAGCTTTGTTCGCTATCAGGTCGGGATTAGTTCTTATCCATTAAATAGAAAAGTACCGTTTAAAGACGGTGTAATTATACAGTTGTTTAACGGTAAAAAATACCGTTTTTTTCACGTTGATGTTTTGTTGAACTTACACGCAAAATTTCAACGTATGCCATTCAACATTATCAAACCACACAAGCAAAGGACAAGATTGTTCTTATGGGTATTCGTACTTATTACTTTATGCAGCAGCATAAAAGCAAACGCACAACTTGATAGTGCTAATTATGACCCGATTGCAGACATTGACAGTCAGCTACGGAGAATTTTTATGCCGATATGCCACCCAGACCCTGGCCCTTGGTTTCTGTATGATATGGCATCTCATTCTTTGGATAGTATAGAGTTTACAGATAACAATCCCGACACTATACAGCGTGATGTATGGTTTAAGATATATGAGGAAATGAGGAATAGTGCATATAACAGGTCTGCACTGATAACCGATGATTCAATATATACTCTAAACTCCCAATTCAGAAAAGATACGGTAGCTATGAATATAATGGCATACGATTATCTACGGTTTAACGACTCTGCATTATCGAGTAATTATTATTTCACAGCAGATACGGTTAACGATACACTAATAGAGAATGGCTATCCGTGTGAGTTAAATCCGTTCATTACACAGCGGGTATTTGCAGCCAGCCCGATGGAGTTCTTTTTAGCATATAAGACAATTACATTTAGAGTTGACCCAACTTTCATTTTTCATGATAGTTATAATGACTTCATGGCTAATAACTGGACTATTCAAATTGATTTCGGCGATGGTAGCGGGTGGCATACAATAACAAATCCTACAATGGTATCCCATTTTACAATAACGTACCCAACAAAAGGATTGAAAGTTATACGAACGCGTGTCTTAGATGGACCTAGTACAGTGATAATGACTTCTAACTCAATGGTACAAGCAAGTGATAGAATTAAGCCCACACCGCAGAGAAAAATATTCATTGGCGATGCTTCAGTTTCGGTTTGGGAGCCGTGCAGCGAGTCAGGCGGGCCTTTACAAAAAACTATATTTTATCTTGAGGGGTTAGATGTGCAAGATGCCTCGCCATTTCATGATAGGGATGAAGAGCAGATTTATTTAGAAATGGTAGAAGATGCAAAAATTCACGAGTTATTAAATTTTGGTTACCAAATTGCAGTCGTAAATTGGGATAATAGTAGGAGAGATATTAAAGACAACGCGCAAACACTGATAGACATTCTCAAATATTTCAAGTGTGAACAAGTTACGCTCGGGGACAGTGGCACACACCAACAATTTGTAATTATTGCAGAAAGTATGGGAGGTCTTGTCGCTCGCTATGCATTATGTGATTTTGAGCAAAATTGGTCAACAATTGGTGGTTGTTTAGCAGAGAAAATGCATAACACAAGACTGCTGATTACGTTTGACTCCCCACATAAAGGTGTGAACATTCCTATTGCGTATCAGCATTTATACAGAAAGGCTACTAGATTGATTTTTGGAGCAAATAAGATTTCACAAAGGCAACAAGCTGTCTTAAATAAGGCAATGTTAGATGCAAAATCTGTTAAACAAATGCTGCTATATCACGTTGACTCTTATAATCCAATTACCCAAGAGTATTCTCAACATAACGATAAAGGCGATTTTGACGATGATTTACTTAACATTGGCAATTATCCTCAATATAGCAAGTTAGTTGCTATGAGCAATGGTTCATTAAAAGGCATTGGACAAACACACTTTTATGACACATTACAAAGAACACCTAACGATTATTTGATGGATTGGGATATAAATATGTGGATTACGCTTTTTGGTGAAACTGCAATATTAGCTGGCACGAATTTTGAACTAAGAACTACACCTAACGGTAACGGAACAATACATACGAGTAACTACGATTTTTATAAACCTAAAGTAAAAATTACTATAAAAAAATGGAAGTTAAAAGTTGTACTTACAAGCACTTATTGGTATAGCATTGGCGGTTCATACTATGGTAATAACGTTAAGCCTTATGATGTTATGCCAGGTAGTGTTTATGATGTTAATAGTATGGCAATCGATGAAGGATGGGAAGCCTCTGGTTTAATTAGAACGCTTGTTTTTGGATTAAATAAACCCCATTACGACACAACGACTCATGTTTGGTCATTATCACACTGGACAGGTGGCAAACGTTTCGCTTTCGGTAGAGATGTTAGGTTTACCACAGATGGACTTCATTTTTGCTATATTCCAACTTATTCAGCTTTAGATTATGACATAACGACTTGGTGGGAAAACATAGAAGACGAAACAATGAGTACGAAGATGAGTAAAACACCTTTTGACCTAATAACTGGTATCACTGAAAGGTATCCATATTTGCATATTAATAATCAACCTCCATTATCACTTACTGGTAACTTCATCGCTTATAATATTAAGAAGTACAACAGAGAGCATTTGCAAATAAGGAATGATAGTTTAGGAGACTGGGTTAATGGTGTGAGTGGAAATAAACCGATATGGCGTTATCCAAACTGTAACGAAACACAAGGACATAGGAAGTATTGGTTAAATCAAGAAATTGGCGATGATACATTAAGGATAGAAAATAGAGAAACTGCTTGGATGTGTTTGTACGATGCAGAGCGTTACATTGCAGTAAATGAAAGAAGTCCTTTTTATAGGTATGTTAGTACAACTCCTGCTACATTTATTATTCCAGGTATGTATTCAAAAGAAAATGACTTAACCATAGCTTCGGGGAAATTATTAATACTAATGACAAGGGATACAAATAACATTCATGTGCCTACTTCTTATAGTAGAACTGAGTACGTTAAAGATAGCATCCCATGGGTAAGATGCTGTTTTTTCGGTGCTAAATCTACACTACCTGAAAACCCTGAGTTAGAAAAATTAGAGAGTGAGAATGCCGAATTTATTGTATATCCAAATCCTATTTCAAATAATGAAATAACAATAAGGTATACCGCAGTGCCTGACCCCAACAGCAGGTTAGTAATCTATAATATTAGTGGAAGTAGAATGATAGATAAAAGTTTCGACGAGAATAATAACGGTATTACTACGTACAAACTTTATATTGAACAAGGTAAATACCCAAGTGGTTTATATTATATTATGCTTAAAAATGGCGATAAATTGTATAAACAATCAATTATCATTAAGTAAATTGCATATGGTATTTTTTCAATAAACAATATTTATGGCTAATATCAAAAAGTATCTCACATTATTATGTATGTTCTTCTTTCTGCTTGCTTGTACCAAAAAAGAAAGACAATACTCAGTTACTGGTAGAATGGTATACAAGGACAATAAAGAACCTGTTAAAAAGGTTGGATTCTCTTTTTGTATAGATTATGTGACAGGTTCGTTTACCTCAAAAAAAACGAGTGAGAAGTCATATCTATTTGTAACTGATGATAATGGTGGGTTTACTGTTTCGTTTAATTCGCAAGAAAAGAGGTCTTATAGAATAGGATATGAGTGTGGTAGTGATTATTTATGGTTTGGTGGACAAACGAATAAGAAAAGCTCAAGTATTGATGCTGGTACAATTGAAATAGACAGAAAATAAATAATCTAAAACAAAAGCAACTATGAAAAAATCAAGAATTAAGATTACTCTGTTACTGAGTTTGGTAGTATTATTCGTGGCTTGTAAAAAAGACTACACTTGTAAGTGTACAGCTTCTGTTAATGTGCCTGGATTTGGTACTATTAGTGCAGACACAACTTATGTAATCAATAAG
>JADHED010000534.1_pt1 | contig 44102 bp, 42 predicted proteins | sample 8952041 | NCBI WGS metagenome assembly JADHED01 (sample SAMN16124423, study PRJNA663239) | bioreactor sludge metagenome | isolation source: sludge (control) | place: India:Bengaluru | collected 2018-09-08 | reverse complement strand
TTTCGCCGATTCGGAGCCCCGATGCACCTCCTATCGGTGAGAAATGCAGGCTAGCGCCGGCAGCTTAAGATGGCTAAGTTGTTGAAACATTAACGGGCCACGTTCTGGCCCGAGCCGGATGGCGCCATTTTTCGATGCGGCGTCCGTGCTCCCCAAGCCGCCATCGCCGCATCCGACCGCTCCCCGGCAGGAGCGCGTGAGCCGTCACCCGTGTTGACAGGCGCGCCGAAAAGGACTCTGCGCGGCTACTGCAAGCGGGCAGGCGTGTCGTCCGCGAGCGAGACCGGCGGCGCGGCCCCGGCCTGGTGATGCGCCATCCGCCACTGGCCCGCTTCGCGCACGAACACGTTGGTCGCGACCAGTGTCGTGCCTTTGAGGATCTCGTAGCAAATGACGTAGGCCGTCTCGCCGAGAAGGTAGGCGCGCGCATTCCGCCACACGATCTCGGGCGCGTGCTGGCCGGTCAGGATGGCGTGCCAACTCTCCATGACCTCCTGGCGGCTGGCGATCGGCGGCCAACCGGGATGGATGCAGGATACCGCCGGCCGTTCCGACCACAGTCGCTCCATGGCGGCGAAATCGCGCCCGGCAATCGCCGTATAGAAGGCATCGTTGGCGAACAGAACGGCAGCATCGTCCGACAAAAGGGGTATCCCATCCAGCGGCTTGGGTGCACCCTAAAGGTTTTCCACGCCAGGGTACAATCGTCGAGTGCGGTGGGCTATCCTGGCGGCAATGCCCCGCTGACGTGGGCGCGGAGAGGCGTGTGATCGATTTCTATCCGTTCGTGTGGCCGGTCCTGCGGCAGGTTGAGCCTGAGCGCGCGCACGGGCTCGCCATCGCAGCACTCCGGCTCGGGCTCGTGCCGCCCGCATGCCCGGTTGACGCACCATCGCTGCGCTCGCAGGTATGGGGCCTCGATTTTGCCAACCCGCTTGGCGTGGCGGCGGGCTTCGATAAGAACGCGCAAGCCGTGGCCGGCCTCAGGCGCTTAGGCCTTGGCTTCGTCGAGACCGGCACCATCACGCCTAAGCCGCAAGCCGGCAACCCGCGGCCGCGGGTGTTCCGCCTGGAGCAGCAAGAGGCGCTGATCAATCGCTTAGGCTTCAACAATGACGGCCTGGCCGTCGTCGCCGCCCGCCTGAGCGCCGTGCAGCGCGGCGGCTGCCCGATCGGTGCCAACGTCGGGCCCAATCGCGACAGCCCGGATCCGCTCGCCGACTGCGCGCAAGGGGTGCGGACGCTCGCCGGCCGCGTCGATTACCTGGTCATCAACGTATCCTCGCCGAATACGCCGGGCTTGCGTGCCTTACAGGCGGGCGAGCAGATGCGGCGGCTGTGGCAGGTCGTGCAGGAGGCGCGCAGCGAGGCGGCGGCCCGGACGCCGCTCTTGATGACGCCGCTCCTGATCAAGATCGCGCCGGACCTGGATGCCGGCGCGCTCGCAGAGATCGCGGCCGTGGCGCTTGAGGTCGGTGTCGACGGCATCATCGCCACCAACACCACCATCGAGCGGCCACAGGATCTTGACCCGCGCTATCGCGATGAGGCGGGAGGCTTGAGCGGGCGGCCGCTGTTCGATCGCTCGACCGCCGTCCTGGCGGCGCTCTACCGTTCAACCGGGGGCACGATCCCCTTGATCGGCGTCGGCGGCGTCGCCTCCGGGGCCGACGTCTACGCCAAGATCCGCGCCGGCGCCTCGCTGGTGCAGCTTTACACCGCGCTGGTCTACCAGGGGCCGGCGCTGATTCCGCGCTGCCTGCGGGCGCTCAAGGATCTCCTCGAACGTGACGGCTTCGCTTCCGTCAGTGCGGCCGTCGGCGCCGACAGCCGCTGAGCGACGGTTCGGCTGCCCTGCGCGCCGTCAAAGCAGGAACTGCTCCTTGACGATCCGTTCCTCAAGGTTGTGCTCCGGATCAAACAGCAGTGTCAGCGCGACCGCCCGGTCCTCGCGGATCTCGACCCGGACGACGGAGCGCACCTCGGTATAGTCGGCAACCGCGCTCACCGGCCGCGTTTCCGGGAACAGCACCTCGACCCGGACCTGGACATCATGAGGCAGGATCGCGCCCCGCCAATGACGTGGTCGGAAAACGCTGATTGGGGTCAGCGCCAGAACGCGGGCGTTCAAAGGCAGGATCGGGCCGTTGACGGAGAAGTTGTAGGCGGTGCTGCCGGCCGGTGTCGCGACCAGAACGCCGTCGCAGATCATCTCCTGCATGCGGACGATGCCGTCGATTGCGAGGCGCAGCTTCGCGGCGTAGCGGGTTTCACGCAGGAGCGAGACCTCGTTGATGGCGTGTGCCTGATGCACTTGGCCGGCGCGATCGTGCGCGCTCATCAGCAACGGGTTGAGTTTAATGGCTTCGGCGCGCTGCAGCCGTTCCATCAAGCCGGCCTCTTCGAACGTGTTCATGAGGAAGCCGACAGAGCCCCGGTTCATGCCGAAAATGGGGACATGGCGCTGCATGTGGCGATGCAGCGTTTCCAGCATGAAGCCGTCGCCGCCCAGGGCGACGATCACCTCGGCCTCTTCGGGCGCTACGGTGGGGTAGGCGGCCTTCATCCGTACGGCAGCGGATTGGGCCTCGTCATGCGCCGATGCGACGATGGCGACGCGAAGGGCGTGGTTCATGGGAATGCACACCGATCGAGCTTGTGCCTTCCCGAGGAGCCGGGCGCAGGCGGATGCGGTGGCAGTATAGCCGACGGCGGCCGGTCCGCCATGGGTGCGAATGCGGACAACGAGCCCGCGCCCGGCGGCCCGTCTTCGGCAGTTCTAGTCGGCGTCGGCGGGGAGTGTCTCCTGGCTGTGGCCGAGCGTCGCGACGAGGCGGCTGAGCGCCAGCACCTGGCTCGCTTGGGCCGGAGGCGCGAATCGGGCGACGCGCTCCAGGTCGGCTGCGATATAGAGCATGCCGGCGCGGTAGATGCCGAGCCTCGCATCAGCCGCCGCAGCCGGCGTTGATGCTGCCTCACCGGTCCGCGGGCTGAACGGCTCCGGCAGGATCATTTGTTCATAGGTCATTACGGGTCCCCTTGCGGGCGGTTCAAACCGCCGCCGCCCGCGGGGGAGGGGCCCTCTGCGGCCGGCACCGGCCCGGCTATTGAGACCGAGTGCCGTTAACATCACGTTAAGGAGCGGCCGGGTGGGGCAGAAAACCGCCGGCGGGACCGGCGCTCATCGGCCAAAGGGTGGTGGGCGCGACAGGGATCGAACCTGTGACCCCTACGATGTCAACGTAGTGCTCTCCCGCTGAGCTACGCGCCCGCCCTTGGCCGCGGATATTAGCACACGGATCCGCCTTGGCAATTAGCCCCTTGCACGCGGCGGCCGAACGGTCCATGAGTTGAACGGTCTTGCTGGCGCCGCCAACCGCGCGGACGGGCGTTGGTTGCCAAGTCGGAATTGAGGCGGCAGCATGAACGGCATGTGGCAACACGATTGGCGTGAAGATAGAATAATTGGCCTCCGTTTCTCCTGTCAGTGACCCCGCTGGGTCGCCACCTATTGAAGCGTTTTCTGATACGGCCTCGCCTTTAGTTTTCTCATCGGCGCACAGCGGCAGGAAATACCTACCCGAGTTTATCGAGTCGGTGCAGCTCGACCTCATGACGCTGCGGCGCTCGGAGGATGCCTTCGTCGATGAGATTTTTGCTGCCGTCCCGCGCTCTGGTGCCAGCTTTCTCAAGGCCCATTTCCCGCGCGTCTATGTCGATCCCAATCGGGAGGCCTACGAACTCGACCCGACGATGTTCGTGCAGCCGCTGCCTGCCTACGTCAACACGACCTCGCTGCGCGTCCGCGCCGGCCTCGGGACGGTCCCGCGGGTGGTGGCGAGCGGGGATGCCATTTACGCCTGCAAGCTCGACTTCCCGCTGATCGTCCAGCGCTTGGAGCAGAACTATTTCCCGTTCCACTCCGCGCTCGACGTCCTTCTGCGGCAGGCCCATGCCCGATACGGCTGCTATCTGCTGATCGACTGCCATTCGATGCCGTCCGTTGCCGGGATCTGCGACGCCGATGCCGGCCTGCGCCGAGCAGACTTCGTGCTTGGCGATCGCTTCGGCACGTCGTGTGCCCCGGTGCTCACGCAGCTCGTCGAGGGCTTCCTCTCCGCTCTCGGCTATTCGGTGCGCCGCAACGTCCCCTATGCCGGCGGCTATATCACGAGCCATTACGGCCGGCCGGCCGAAGGCAGGCACACGCTGCAGATCGAGATCAACCGCGCACTCTACATGGATGAAGAGACCATCACGCCGCATGCGGGTCTCGCCCGCATCCGCGAGCAGATGACGCAGCTGACCCAGCTGCTGGTCGTACGCGGGCCGGCCGCAATCCGGACACGCTAGTTTTCAGCGGGCCGGCCGCATCCGGCCGCGCGAGTGCACTGGCACAAACAGAGCCTACATCCTGTTTGTGCCGAAACTGCACGCGATTCAAACTGTTGTGCAGCGACAACCTTGCTCGGGCGTGAATCGCCCGCTTGGGTCGCTGCACTCGTTTTCAACAGGCCGGCCGCAATCCGGACACGCTAGTTTTCAGCGGGCCGGCCCAGACCGGCGCCGCTCCGGTTTCCTGTCAAGAACCAAAAAAAAGGGCCGCATGGCGCGGCCCGAGTTTTGGGAGGAAACGTCCAAGAAGTGCGGCCACCACCGACGTCACGTGAATGACCGTGCTGCACCGCACAAACGGAAAGATAATGGTTCGCAACGTGAAAGGCAAATGAGATTTTCGTGACTCTGGCCTGCGAATTTGTCATGTCGGCCGGCAGATGTATCCCAATCTCATAACATACTATTAAACAACAGATAAAATAGTCACGCCCGATTGCTGATGGCAGGGCGATGCCGTGCCTCACAGACGAACAACCCTTTTCGGGACGCAGTGTCGATTGGTAGTCGTCTTAAGGTTGCTGTGCGTCCGCAAGAAACTGGCGGCTGCGACGGAGAGGCTGGCGGCTGCCGTCAGTTTTTCCAAACCGCCTTGAGGACGGGTTTGTGGGTGCCGCGGCTGAACAGGTAGGCGCTGCGCATCAGGCGCAGCATCTCGATCGCGTAATGGCGCGTCCAGCGCGAGCGCGGCATGGTTGCCGGCCGCGGTACGCCTTCGCCGCGAACGCGCAGGCCGAGACAGCGAAACACCAGCAAGGCGCGCGGCAGGTGAAAGCCGTCGGTGACGATCAGCACATTCCGCCAGCCGTTCTCTCGCATCAGGCGGCCACAATAGACGCCGTTCTCGAAGGTGTTGCGCGACTGGTCCTCGACGATGATGCACGCATCGGCGATACCATCGGCGCGCGCCAGCGTCCGCATGACGACGGCCTCGGCCGGGGTTGACTGGACGACCCCGCCGGACAGCACCAGATGTCGGGCTTCGCAGCGGCGGAACACAGCGAGCCCGTGGTGGAGCCTGCGGATCAGCGCCGGGCCGGGGACGCCGGGGCCGGCGAGAGCGGCGCCCAGCACGATAACCGCATCAACCGGCGCTGCCGGCCGTGTGCGGCCAGCCATCAATACGAGCGCGGCAGGCCGAGGACATGCTCGGCGAGATACGCAAGGATCAGGTTGGTTGACACGGGCGCCACCTGATAAAGCCGGGTTTCGCGGAATTTGCGCTCGACGTCGTACTCGACCGCGAATCCGAAGCCGCCGTGCGTCTGCAGGCACATGTCGGCCGCTGCCCAGGAGGCATCCGCCGCCAACAGCTTTGCCATGTTGGCCTCGGTGCCGCCTGCGGCACCGGTGTCGAACAGGCTGGCGGCACGCTGGACCATCAGGGCGGCCGCCTCGGTGGCGGCATAGGCGCGGGCGATCGGGAACTGGATGCCCTGATTCTGGCCGATCGGCCGGCCGAACACCTGGCGTTCCTTGGCATAAGCGGACGCGCGGTCGATGAACCAGCGGGCATCGCCGATGCATTCGGCCGCGATCAGGATTCGTTCCGCATTCATGCCGTCGAGGATGTAGCGAAACCCCTTTCCCTCCTCGCCGATCAGGCTGCTTTTCGGGATCCGCAGGTTGTCGAAAAAGACCTCGGTCGCATGGTGGTTGAGCATCGCCCGGATCGGCCGAATCGTCAGCCCGCCGTCGCGGCAGGTCCGCAGGTCGACGAGAAACACCGACATGCCGTCGTGTGGACGCGCCGCCTGCTCGCGCGGCGTTGTGCGGGCCAAGAGCAGCATCAGGTCGGAATACGCGGCCCGCGACGTCCAGACCTTCTGGCCGTTGATGACGTAACTGTTGCCATCGGCCACGGCGGTGGTGCGGATGCGGCTGGTGTCGGTGCCGCTGGTGGGTTCCGTCACCCCAAACGCCTGCAGTCGCAGCGCTCCCGATGCGATCGCTGGCAGGAAGGTCGCCTTCTGCTCGGCATTGCCGTAGCGCAGAAGCGTCCCCATCGTGTACATTTGGGCATGACAGGCGGCGGCGTTGCCACCCGAACGCTGCACCTCTTCGAGGATCGCGCAAGCGGCGCCGAGGCCAAGGCCGCTGCCCCCGTATTCAGGCGGGATCAGGGCGGCAAGAAAGCCGGCCTCGGTCAGCGCATGCACGAACGCGTCCGGGTAGGCGCGTTCTAAGTCGAGTTGGCGCCAGTACGGGTCGGGGAAGCGGGAACACAGGGCGCGTACCGAAGCGCGGATTTCGTCGTAGGTTTCCGTCATGATTGAGATGCGTTACAAAGGCCCGAAATCGGCTTACGGGTGCTTTTTAAGCCAATCCGAACAGTGATGACCAGCGAGTGATCAACGTGGGCAAAGAAATGGAAAAGCGGGCGAGCTTGGAGGTGATCGAGGAGTTTCTGCACCTTGAGAGCGCCACCGTCATCGATGTCGGCTGCGGCAACGGCTGGCTGACGCGGCAGATGACCCGCCGCGGCGCGCACGTCCACGGCGTCGAGGTCAGCCCGCGGCAGCTCGCGCTTGCCCGTACGGCAAAGGCGGTCGCCGACGAGGACTACATTCAAGGCTCCGCCGAGGAGTTGCCGTTTCCGAACCGGTTCGCCGATATCGTCATCTACTTTAACTCGTTACACCACGTCGATGGCTCCGTTATGCAGCAGGCCTTGCACGAGGCGGCGCGCGTGCTCAAGCACGGCGGCATTCTCTTCGTCTCCGAGCCGTTTCCCGAGGGTCCATACTTCGAGCTGATGAAAACGATCCACGATGAGACGATCGTGCGTAACAATGCCCAGCGCGCCTTGATGCGGGCGCCGGAGTACGGCTTGCTGCTGGAGAAGTCACTCAGCCATCTCGACACGGTCGCACTCGCGGATTTCCAGGCCTTCCACGATCGTCTGACCTCGATCAATCCCAACATCCGGACCCGGTTCGAGGAGGAGGAGGAGGTTCTCCGGCGCGACTTCGCCCGACTCGGCACCCAGACGGAAGATGGCTGGGTGTTCGAGCAACCGATGCGGGTCGCAGTTCTGCGCCGGGCGTGAGGGCGAGGCCGCGGCGCCGACGGCAGCGGCGAACGGCCTGCGTCAGGTGCGCAGGCTCAGCCCCACAACGCGGCCGGCGGTGGGGGGATCCGGCCGGCGCGGATGGAAAGGCTAGGCGTACGGTCGCGTGCCAGCCATAGCGGGCCGTCGAGGTCGATCACCTTTGCGAGCGTGCCAAGCAGCAGTGCCGGCGCGATGGCCAGCGACGTTGCGACCATGCAGCCGATCATGACCTCCAAGCCCGCGGCGCGCACCGCCCGCGCCAACGCCAGTGCGGCGGTCAATCCCCCCGCCTTGTCGAGCTTGATGTTCATGATCCGATAGAGGGGCTTCAGGCGCTCCATGTCGGCTGCGGTGTGAAAGGACTCATCTGCACACAGCGGCACGAGACCGCTGTAGCCGGCCAAAGCGTCGTCCTCGGCGGCTGGAAGCGGCTGCTCGATCATCTCCACGCCCAGATCGGCTAACGGCTGGCAGACCGTGTCGAGCGTCTGCCGGTCCCACGCCTCGTTGGCATCGACGATCAGGCTTGCGCGCGGCGCCTCGCGTCGGACCGCAGCGACGCGGGCCATCACGTCGTCGCGTCCGACCTTCACTTTCAGGAGTGGCCGATCGCTCAGCGCCCGCGCGGTGCGCGCCATCGCCTCGACATCGCCAAGGCCGATGGTTTCAGCCGTCGTCTGCTCCGCCGGCGCAGCCACGCCAGCGATGTCCCAGGCCGGGCGGCGTTGCACCTTCGCTTCCCAGTCGAACAGCGCACAGTCGATGGCGTTGCGTGCCGCACCCGCTGGCATCCGCTCCAACAGGCCGGGGCGATCCAGGCCGGCAGCGATGGCGGGAGCGGCTTCACGAATGCTGGCAAGGACGGAACCTGTGCTTTCGCCGTAGCGGCCATAAGGAACGCACTCGCCGCGGCCGATGCAGCCGTCGCCCTCGACCACGCAGATGATCACGTGCGCTTGCGTCTTGGTTCCGCGGGAAATCGCGAACGGCCGAGCGAGCGGCCAGGTCTCCGCCCAGGCGCGCAGCGAGCGGGTCACGTGAGTAGGCGCTCCACCAGCGGCGCAACGCTGCCCGCGACCGGATCGACGCAGGGGAGACCGCTCGCATCGGCGAGCCGTTCAAGCGTGTCCGCTGCGGCTGCCGCGGTCAGGCCGCTGGTGTTGACGGCGACGCCGATGCAGCGCGCATCGGGCTGGGTTAACCGCGCGGCGGCTTCGTTGGCGGCAATGCAGTGGTTCAGCGCCGGCATCGGCTGGTGCGGGAGGCCGCGCATGTGCGTCCGCGTCGGTTCGTGGCACATCACGAGTGCGTCGGCCTGGGCGCCGTGCAGAAGGCCCAGACTGACGCCGGCGAAGGACGGGTGGAACAACGATCCCTGGCCCTCGATGACGTCCCAGTGATCGGGCGCATTCGCAGGCGCCAGCTCCTCGACGGCGCCGGAAATGAAATCGGCGACAACGGCATCGATGGAAACGCCGGCGCTGGCGATGAAGATGCCGGTCTGGCCGGTGGCTCGGAAATCGGCGGCGAAGCCGCGCCGCTGCAGTTCCCGTTCGATCGCAAGCGCCGTGTACATCTTGCCGACGGAGCAATCGGTACCGACGGTGAGCAGCCGCCGCCCCGACCGCCGGGCGCCGGTGCCGACCGCGAAGGTCTGGTGCGGATGGCGGACATCAATCAGCTTGCGTCCGGATGCCGCTGCCGCGGCACACAGCGATGGGATGTCCGTCAGCCGCTGATGCAGGCCGCTCGAAAGGTCGAGGCCGGCCGCGAGCGCTTCGGTCAACGTTGGCAGCCAGCTCTCGGAGATGGTGCCGCCGGCGTTGGCGAGACCGACGATCAGCGTCCGGGCGCCCGCAGCGCAAGCATCGGCGACTGTCATGACCGGCAGCTCAAGGCTGGCCCGGCAGCCGTCAAGGCGGATCTGGCCGATGCACAGCTGCGGTCGCCAGTATTGAACGCCGACAGCCGTCTTGGCCGCAAGTTGATCGCGGGCATCGCCGACAAAGAGCACATAGGGGGGCTTTAGCATGGTGTCTCGCCCGCTGCAGGGATTAGCCGCGAAGCCGTTGCGGCACGCTCAGAGCGCCCTCTTTCCCGTCACAAGAGGCGCATCCGACGCGATTCGCTTCCGTTCCACAAGCGAGCCAGCGGTGGCGGGAGCGATTTCGTCCGGATTGTCCAATTGTGCGAGCCGCCGAGCCGCCCGACGCAGCCGGCGCGGGCAGTCGTCCATCCGTTCGGGAGGGCACCATGTCTCCCTGCATTCGAACTCGCACGCGTCGATCCCAGGGGGGACCACGGGAACCTGTGCGAGCAGCCACGCTTTCAGCTTGCCGAGGCCGCGTCCAAATACCCTCATGTCTGCGCCCACCTTTTCTTAATTATAAGTTGCACTGTTAGCTTACCACCACAGCGCCCTTCTTTCCACACCCGTTAGCAGGCGAAATGCGTCAACACTCGACGATCTCAGGCATCTCCCAGCCGCTCGCGTGCCGCTTGATGGCTTCATAACGTTGCGTAATGGCCGCGATCTTGTCGCTCAGGTGGCGCATCACGCCGAGCGCGGCGTCCGGGTTGCTGGTGACCGCGTGCAGGAACACGTCGGCGTCGATGCGCAGCACCTTGACCGTGCCGACCGCGCGGACCGTCGCCGAGCGCGGCGAATTGCGGATGATCCCCATCTCGCCGACCAGTTCGTTCTTCCCCAGCTGCCCCAGGACGATCTCCTCGGTGCCCCGATGCAGGCACACTTCGACCAGCCCATCATCGACCAGGTATGCGCTGTCGGTCGGATCGCCCTCGTGAAACAGGGCCTCGCCCGCTTCGAACACGAGATAGGCGCTGGAAAAGGCAAGGAGCTTCTGGTCCCCCGGGCTGAGCGCCCGGAAGATCGGGATCCGCCGGATCACCGCAAAGGCCTCGGCATACTGCACGTCCTTGTCCTCCCCTTCTTCCGTCAGCGCGACATCGGGGCAACCGTTTGGTCTGCTGCCGGTTCGACCGCAGGCGTTGGCGGTCTCTCCGTCAATGGCGTGTCCTCGATCACGCTGCCGCTCTCGAAGCGGATGATGCGGTTGAGCGTGCCGGCGGAGTCGGTATCGTCGACGACCCAGACAACGCCTTTGTGTGCCGGGTCGCCCGAAAGCGCTGCCCGCACCGTCGCCTGGGAGCGGTGATCGAGGGCTGCGGTTGCCCGATCCAGGATCAGGATATCGGGACGCTTGATCAGGGCGCGGGCGAGCGCCAGCCGTTGCCGCTGCGAGGCCGACAGCCTCCCGCCGCCGATGCCGACCTCGAAATCAAGGCCGACCTCGATGATCGGCCGGCGCAGTTCGAGCGCGCCGATGACTTCAGCGATCAAGGCGCCGATCTCGCGCGGGCTCTGCTGGCGGCCGTAGACGAGCTTGCCGAACAGGATGTTGTCCTGAATGGTCGCGGCGGTGTTGAAGGCGTCGTCCTGAAAAAAGGCGATCGCACTGCGGTATTGTGCGGGCAGGTTGGCGGCAAAGGCGTGCCGGGCATCGAGCAGGCGCCGCTCCATCTGCTCGCTCAAAAGCCCGATGCCGAGCCGGTGGCGGGCCGGGATCAATTGAAATGGGAGCGCCATCAAGCGGGCGACGTCGGCCGGCTCGGCGGCCTCGATGCCGGCCGCCTCGACCCCGGGCAGCAACGCCTTCAGTTCCGGCAAGGTCGTGCTGTCGATGAAGCTGAAGCGCTCGAACAGCGCATGCCCAGGCGGCAGGCCCTCGAACAGGTCGACCATGATGGTGGCGACCTGATAGCCCATGCGCCTGAAGTCGTCGGTCAAGCCGACCTGATCGAGGATCTGGCGCATGTAGGGATTGTCGCCGATCCGGTCCAAGCCGAAGACCTCGCCGACCGGCCGGCCGAACAAGATGTTCTCGGCGACGGACATGTTTCGGTTCAGCTTATCGCGTTCGAACGGCTCGACCAGGTCCTTGAAGCGCGGTTCCTCAAGCCGATGCCGCAGAACCTTGCGGGCCTCGAGGATCAGATGCGCAAGCGCCGCATGTTCGCGGGTGCTGATGGTGCCCTTGAGCCCGAAATCGAACGTATCCTCTTCGAGATCGACCCACTTCAAGACCTCGATCGCGCGCTGAACGAGCGCGGTCGTGTCGGCCGCTCCGGCCGCCTCGTAGTCGATCCAGTCGGCTGCCGGATGGCTGGTCGTGTTGCCCGTCCGCTCCGCTTCCTGCCGGTCAAAGCCGTTGCCGGGCTCCGCGCTCGAGAGCGGCTTGTGCTTCAACCCGTAAAAAAGGTTGTCACGCAGGGTGCCTTGAACGAGGGTTGCGCTCGGGCCGACATAAGCCATGCGCCGGCCGATAACGGCGGCGCTCAACTGCCCAAGGTTGTTCTCGCCGATCCGCACCGTCCCCGCACTGGGCGTGGTGAGGCGCGCCAGCACCCGTGCGGCCGTACTGGCGCCGGAGCTGCTGCCGCCGGCAAAGCCGACCTTCTCGCCGAGATCGAAGCGGAAGCTTGCGCCGTCGAGCAGCTTGACGCCACCTTCCTCCTCGACGCTCAGGTTGAGGGCTTCGATTGGCCCTGCAAGCGGGTCGGGTGTGCCCTCGGTGGCTGTCAGCGGTTCTTCCGCCAGCATGTCCGGGAACTCGAACTGCTCGCGCAGCTGGTCGTACTTGATCCGGCTGTCCTCGCGGATCTGATACCAGTCGAGCAGCTCCTTCCACGGTGACGAGAGGTCCTTGTAGGCGGCAAGCACGGCGACGAGGGCGCCGAACGTGAGGTCTCCCTGGATAACCAGATAGCCGCCGATCGAAAAGAAGAAGAACGGCGTTAGCTGCGCAATAAAGTTATTGAGAAACTTGATGAGAAACTTCTTCTTGTAGATCTTGAAGCGGATCTCATAAATTTGGCCCAGCAATGCTGCGAACTCGGCCCGGTGCAGTTCAGCGGTGTCGTGGACCCGGATTTCTTCGATCACGGTCACGGTCTCGCCGATCCGCTCCGACAGCCGCCGTACCGTGCGCACGCGCTCTTTGGCAAGCGCATTGACTTGGCGCTGCAGCTTCGGAATCACGTACATCTGCAGCGGATAGAGCGCGATGGCGGCTGCGCCAAGCACCGGATCCTGGATGAACATGAAAACCAGGATGGTCAGCAAGGTTCCGCCCTGGAAGGCAGGCAGGGCGATCGCATCGCCGATGAACCCGCCGAGTGGTTCTACCTCGGAGGTAATCATGGCAACTAGTTCGCCTTGGGAAACGCGGCGGAAGCGGTGCAGCGGAAACCTCAGCGCATTACCGAACAATTGATAGCGCAAACGGCGCAACATGCGCTCGCCGAGGCGTCCCTTGTATACATTTATGATGTATTTGAAAGCTCCATTGACTCCGACCAGCAACAAAAATACAAGACATAGTGCCGCCAGGAACTCGATTTGCGCAAATTCGTAGCCAAGAATATTTCTCGGGAAATCGCTTGACCCTATTGCCTTATTGATAATCAACTTTGGCAACTCAAGAGAATAATACAGGAATGGAAACGACAATATAGTTATGACCAGCAACGCCGTCTGCTGGCGCCAGCTATGTTTTATGATGTACTTGAAAAACGTTGCTTCCATGGGGCTGTTACGTTCCGAAAACCTGTGTGGGCGCCTTGATCCTGCGCAGTTTCACCGTCTTGTCAGAAACGCCCGCTTGCGTTGCAGACGCTTTCTATGGTTAATGGCGCCGCAACGCTGCACCAGGGAACGCTGCCACCGCCCATGGGCGGGCAATGAGAAGCGGCCGGAAGGGGCACGATGGGCGAGCATCACGGACACTCCCGGGTCTTGATCTACAGCCACGACAGCTTTGGCCTCGGCCATTTGCGCCGGTGCCAGACGATTGCGCACGCCCTCGCCGAACACCGCCGCGACCTGACGGTTCTCATTCTGTCCGGCTCGCCTATTATTGGCAACTTCAGCTTTTGCCACCGGGTCGACTTTGTCCGCATCCCCGGCATCATCAAGCTCCAGCACGGCGACTACATGCCGCTCAACCTCGATATCGGCATCGAGGAGACGCTCGGCATCCGCGCCGAAATCATCCGCCGCACGGCGGAAGCCTTCCGTCCGGACATTTTCCTCGTCGATAAGGAGCCGCTCGGTCTGCGCGGCGAGGTCAAGGACACGCTCACCATGCTGAAGGCGCGGGGGGCGGGGCTCGTTCTCGGCCTGCGCGACGTGATGGACGAGCCGGCGCAGTTGGCCGAGGAGTGGGAGCGCAAGAACGCGGCGCCGGCGCTGATCGATCTTTACGACAGCATCTGGGTCTATGGGCTGCCGCAGATCTGTAACGCGCTCGAGGGTATTGCGCTGCCCGCCTCGACGCTCGCCAAGGTTCACTATACCGGCTATCTGCGCCGATCGACCACCGGGACGGAGAGCGTTGCTGGCCGTCCCGTACCGATGCCGCGCGAGCCCTTCATTCTGGTGACGACCGGCGGCGGCGGTGACGGTGCGCTCCTGATCGATTGGGTCTTGCGGGCCTACGAGGCGGACCCCGGCATCCCGTATCCGGCGCTTCTCGTGCTCGGGCCGTTCATGCGGTCCGCTGAGCAGGGCGGATTCATCGAACGGGCCGCCCGCCTGCCGGCGGTGGAAACCATCACCTTCGAGCCGAAAATGGAAGACCTGATGGCCGCCGCAGCCGGCGTCGTCGCCATGGGCGGGTACAATACGTTTTGCGAGATCCTGTCGTTCGATAAGCCGGCGCTCCTGGTGCCGCGAACCGCGCCGCGGATGGAGCAGTATATCCGCGCCGAGCGCGCCAGCAGCCTCGGCCTTGTGCGTATGATGGCAGGTGACGGGCGCCGCCAGCCGCAGGCGATGGCGGCCCTCTTGCGCAGCCTGCCGCATCAGCGCAAGCCGTCGGAAATCCGCATCCACGGTCTGTTGGAGGGGCTGCCGGCGATCAATCGCCTCGTCGATGCGTGGCTTGGTGCTCCCGTTGTTGAGCAGCCGCGGCTGTCCGCAGGTGCCCAGGTCCCCTGAGACTGCGGCGCCGGTCGTCGCCGTCATCCTTAAGGGCTATCCGCGCCTCTCGGAAACCTTCATTGCCAACGAGATCCTGGCACTCGAGCGCGGCGGCCTCGATCTCCGCCTGTTCTCGCTCCGCCACCCGACCGATGCGGCCGTGCATCCGGTGCATCGGCGCATCCAGGCGCCGGTCGTTTACCTGCCCGAGTACCTCCACGACGCTCCCCTCCGGGTCTGGCAGGCGTGGCGCACGGTTCGGCGCTGGCCACGCTATCAGCACGCCCGCACCGCTTGGTTGCGCGATCTGAGGCGTGATCCGTCCCGCAACCGCGTGCGGCGCTTCGGTCAGGCCATTGTGCTGGCGCACGAACTGCCGGCGGACGTGACGTGGCTGCACGCTCACTTTCTGCACACGCCGGCCTCGGTTACCCGCTACGCGGCAATGCTCTCAGGGCTGCCGTGGAGTGTCTCGGCGCACGCCAAGGACGTCTGGACGACGCCGGAATGGGAAATCCGCGAGAAACTGGCTGGGTGTGAATGGCTCGTCACCTGCACCGCCTGCAATGCCGCATACCTGCGCCCGCTTGCGGCACCGGAGCGGCCGGTCGAGCTTCTCTATCACGGCATCGATCTGCATTCGTTCGCCGCACTGCCAAGCCCTGCATCGTGCTTCCGGCGCCGGGACGGATCGGATCCGAGCGATCCGGTGCGCCTGCTCTCAATCGGCCGCGCGGTCGAAAAGAAGGGCTACGATGTTCTGTTACACGCGCTCGCGGCCTTGCCGGCTTCTAGCTGCTGGCGGCTTGTTCACATCGGCGGCGGACCGCTCTTGAAGAACCTCAAGGCAATGGCGCAGGCCCTTGGCCTTGCGGAGCGGATCGAGTGGCGGGGGCCGCGCAGCCACGACGACGTGTTGCAGGCATATCGGGAAGCGGACATTTTCGTGCTGGCGTGCCGCATCGCCGCCGACGGTGATCGCGACGGCCTGCCCAATGTCCTCATGGAGGCGCAGAGCCAGCGGCTGCCCTGCGTCTCGACCACCGTTTCGGCGATCCCGGAGCTGATTGTAAGCGGGGAGACCGGCCTCCTCGTTCCGCCCGACGACACCGTTGCCTTGGCAGAAGCGATCGGCCGGCTGATTGCGGCGCCCGATGAGCGTCAGCGGCTTGGTCTCGCCGGCCTCGCGCGGGTGCGCACGGACTTCTCCTTTGGGGCGGCGATCGAGCGCTTGAATGCGCGGTTCCGCCCCGCCGTTGCCGCCCGGAGCGTGCCATGCGCATCGCCTTCTACGCACCCCTGAAGGCCCCCGACGATCCGGTGCCGTCCGGCGACCGGACGATGGCGCGATTGTTGTGGCTTGCGCTGCAGCGGGCCGGGCACACGGTCGAACTCGCCAGCCGCATGCGGAGCTTCGAAGGCGCGGGCGGACCCAATCGCCAGCAACGCCTGGCGCGGCTGGGCGCGCGGCTCGCAAACGCCCTCATTCGCCGCTACCGGCTGCGACCGCCATCCCTGCGGCCGCAGCTATGGTTCACCTATCACCTCTACCACAAGGCGCCGGACTGGCTTGGGCCGCCGGTCAGCGATGCGCTCGGCATCCCCTATGTTGTCGCGGAGGCGTCCTACGCGCCCAAGCAGGAGACAGGCCCCTGGGCGCAAGGCTGTACCGCCACCCGCACCGCCTTGGCCGCCGCCGATCTGGTTCTTGGGCTCAACACGGCCGACCGGGCCTGCGTGCTGCCGCTCCTTCGCTCGCCGGCCCGCTGGGCGCCGCTGGCGCCGTTCGTCGATCCCGCGCGCGCGCGCGCGGGCGTGGCCGAAGCGGCGGCGCAGCGCCAATCGCTCGCGCACAGCCTTGGCTTCGATGCCGGTACGGTGCTGCTGCTCACGGTGGCGATGATGCGGCCGGGCGCGAAGCTCGCCTCCTACCGCCTTCTTGCGCAGGCTCTCGGACACCTAACCGCGCGTCGCTGGCAGCTCCTGATCGCAGGCGACGGGCCGGCGCGTGAAGAGGTGCTGGCTGCCTTTGCCGACCTCGGCCCGCGGGTCCATTGGCTCGGTGCCTACGAGCCAGATGCGCTCGCGCACTTGTATCCTGTCGCCGACATCTACGTCTGGCCAGCGATTAGCGAGGCCTACGGCATGGTGCTCCTGGAAGCGCAAGCCGCCGGCGTCCCGGTGGTCGCCGGCCTGACCGGTGGTGTCGGCGATATCGTCTGCGCCGGCGAGACCGGCCTCCTGGTGCCGGTGGCTGATGCGGCCGCATTTGCCCAGGCCGTTGCCCGTCTGATCGACAATGGGGACGAGCGCCGGCTCCTTGGCCAGCAGGCCGCCCGCGCGGTGGGCGAGCGCCACAGTCTCGATGCGGCTGCGCGCGCGCTCGACAAGTTCTTGACGCCGCTCGTGGCAACCAGGAAAACCGGCGGGTGAGCAAGCGTGTCCTTTACTATGTGCAAAGTCTGCTCGGCGTTGGCCATGTCAAGCGTGCCTCGCTGATTGCCGCGGCCCTGCGGACGGCCGGTCTCGACGTCACGGTTGTACTCGGCGGCGCGCCGGTACCGGGCATCACCTTCGATGGCTGCAGCCGGGTCCTCCTTCCTGCGGTGAGGACGCTGGATGCGACGTTCTCGACCCTGGTCGATACCAACGGCCTGCCGATCGACGACGCCTTTCGCGACCGGCGTGCAGCGCGGTTGCTGCAGGAGTTCGACGCAATCCAGCCGCGAGCGCTCCTGATCGAGATGTTTCCGTTTGGCCGCGGCCAGTTCCGGTTCGAACTCCTGCCCTTGCTGCAGGAGGCCTGGGCGCGGCCGGATCGCCCTTGCATCGTCTCCTCGGTCCGCGACGTCCTGATCAGGAAGGCCGAGCCGCAGCGCAATCAGGCGATCATCGGCTTGGCGAAGCGCTTTTTCGATCGTGTCCTCGTGCATGGTGACCCGGACTTCATCCCGCTCACCGCCTCGTTCCCGGAAGCAGACGCCATTGCGGACAAGCTGATCTACACCGGCTATGTCGCCGAAGCGGGAGCGCACGCCGAAGCGGGCAACACAAGCGAAACCGGCCGTGGCGAGGTGGTTGTCATGGTTGGTGGCGGCGCCGTCGGCGAGCCGCTCTTGCGGACTGCGCTCGAAGCGCGACCCTTAAGTTGCGCCGCCGGGCACGTCTGGCGTCTCCTCACCGGGCCCAACCTGGCCGAACGAGCCTTCGACGAGCTGCGTTGGACCTGCCCCGACGGCGTGGTGATCGAACGCTGGCGAGACGACGTGCCGGAGCTGCTCGCCAATGCCGCGCTCTGCATCTCGCAGGCCGGCTACAACACGATGATGGATGTGCTGTCGGCGCGCGTGCCTGCGGTCGTGGTTCCATTCGCAACACCGACCGAGACGGAGCAGGGGGTGCGTGCCGGCATTCTGGCCGAACGCGGCGCCATCACGCTTGTCGCCGCGGACGATCTGTCACCGAAACGTCTCGCCGCCGCGATCGACGAAGCCTTGACAAGAGATCGCACCTGCCTGCCCTTAGATATGCACGGTGCCGAGGCGACGGCACGCGCGATGGCTTGCTTTTGCGCCGGAATACGAGCGGGATAGGGGCAAGCATGCCCGACTGGAACGCGATCGACGACGAACTCGAGGCCTGGCGGATGGCCGGCCGCACCGCCACGTTCTGGTGGCGCGACGACGATGCGCGCACCGTGACGCCCGAGCTCGATCGGACGCTTGCGCTCGCACGGGCGACCGATACGCCGGTTGCGCTCGCGGTCATCCCGCGCGATGCCGAGGACCATCTGGTCGCCTGGCTCGCCGGTCAGCCGCACGGCTGTGCGCTCGTCCACGGCTGGGGGCACGACAATCACGCGCCTGGCGATGAGCGGCAGAACGAGTACGGACGGCACCGCCCGCCCGAGGTCATGCTGGCGGAGCTGCGGCGCAGTGTCGCCCGCGTCAGCGCCTTCGCGCACCACGTTCCGGCGTTGGTTGCGCCGTGGAACCGCATCGATCCTGATTTCGTGCCGGCGTTACCGGCCGCGGGCGTGACCGGGTTGTCGGTTCTGGGGCCGCGGCCGGCGCGCGAGGCTGCCCCCGGCCTGATCAATGCCAACGTTCACGTCGACATCGTCAATTGGCAGAGCGGCCGCTTCGTCGGCACCGAAGCAGCGCTGGCGCAGGTGCTGGACCACTTGCGGCAGCGGCGTGCCGGTACCGCCGATGCCAGCGAGCCGACCGGCCTGATGACGCATCATCTTTTTCACGACGAAGGCTGCTGGCAGTTCGTCGAGGCGTTCGTGCGCCGGACGCGCTCCCATCCCGCCTGCCGCTGGCTCGCCGCCACCGAGGTATTCGGCTGATGGCTGCTGCCGCTCGATCGTTCCGGCTCGGGTAGGCAGCCATGGGCGAGGTCTTGCGGGTGGAGGATCTGTCGGTCGAGTTTCACACCCGCGGCGGTCTCGTGCGCGCGCTCGACGGGATCAGCTTTCGCCTCAACGCCGGCTCGGCGGTGGCGCTCGTGGGTGAGTCCGGCTCCGGCAAGTCGGTCACGGCGCAAGCCATTCTCGGCATCCTGCCGGCCAACGGCCGCATTCGCAGCGGCTCGATCCTTTTTGACGACGGCCGCACCGGCGCTGAGCCCAGCGACCTGACCGGCCTCGATCCGGCCGGCACCGCCTACCGCAGCATCCGCGGCCGCCACATCTCGATGATCTTTCAGGAGCCGATGACCTCGCTCTCGCCGCTGCACACGGTCGGCGATCAGGTCAGCGAGATGCTTGAGCTGCATAGCCGGCTGAGCCGGCGCGACCGGATTGACGCGACGGTGCGCATGCTGAGGCTGGTCGGCTTTCCGGAACCGGAGCGCGCGCTCAATACCTATCCGTTCGAGCTCTCCGGCGGCCTGCGCCAGCGGGCGATGATCGCGATGGCGCTCATCTGTCGGCCGGCGGTGCTGATTGCCGATGAGCCGACGACCGCCCTCGACGTGACCATCCAGGCGCAGATCCTGAAACTGATCCAGGATGTGCGCGCTGAGTTCGGCATGGCGCTGCTGCTGATCACGCACGACCTCGGCGTCGTCGCCAACATGGCCGAGGAGGTCGTCGTCTTGTACCGCGGCCGGGTGATGGAGGCGGGCGCGCTCGATGACATCTTCGGTGATCCGCGCCATCCCTACCTCAAGGCGCTGCTGGGCGCGGTTCCGCACTTTGACATGCGCCGCGGTGAGCGGCTGAAGCCGCTCCGGGAGATTCGCAAGCGCAAGGGCCATCTCCTGGCCCGGCCGGCCGGCAGCGGCGCGCGCGCAGGTCCGCCACCGCCGCATCTGGAAGTGCGCAATCTCAGCAAGGTATTCACCACCCGCCGCGGCGCGGGGCTGTTCGCCGCCCGGCACACACGCACCGTGCGCGCCGTCGATGACGTGAGTTTCCACATCGCCCGCGGCAGTTGCCTGGGCCTGGTGGGGGAGAGCGGCTGCGGCAAATCCACCTTGAGCAAGCTGATCTTGCGCGCCGTCAGGGCGGACAACGGCACCGTCTTGTTCGATGCCGGCGACGGCGTGGTGGATCTGACGCGGCTGCCAGCGGACGCGTTGGCGGCCGTGCGGCGTAAGATCCAGTACGTGTTTCAGGACCCGTTCAGCGCACTCAACCCGCGCATGACGGTCTACGACATCTTGAGCGAGCCGCTGATCATTCACGGCATCGGCGATACCGCCTACCGCCGGGAGATGGTGCGCGAGCTGATGGAACTGGTTGGCTTGAACCCGCGCGATGTTGGCCGCCACCCACACAGCTTTTCGGGCGGCCAGCGGCAGCGGATCGGCATTGCGCGAGCGCTTGCGCTGAAGCCGGATCTCCTTATCTGCGATGAGCCGGTGTCCGCGCTCGACGTCTCGGTCCAGGCCCAGATCCTGAACCTGCTCAAGGACCTGCAGAGCGAACTGGGGCTCACCTACCTGTTCATTTCGCACAATCTTGCGGTCGTCGACTACATGGCGGAGCGGATCGCGGTGATGTGCTTTGGCCGCATCGTCGAAGAGGCGGGCCGGGAAGCCCTGTTCCGCAATCCGGTCCATCCCTACACCCGCACCCTCTTGGCAGCCGTGCCGTTCCCCGATCCCGAGCGCCGGCTCGACTTTTCGGCCGTGATGGACGGCCGCGCCTCGACGCCTGAGGCTTGGCCAGCGCCGTTTACCGACGACGGCGCGACACGGCCGCATCTGTTGGATCTGGGCGGCGGTCATTTCGTGCGTGCCCACGAGTTGCCATCCGTGCCGGGGAGGGCTTGAGATGCAAGTGGATTGCTGGTTTGCCCGTGTGTTGGCGGTCTTGATGCTGGCTTGGCTCGCGGCCGCGCCATTGCCGTCGGCCGCAGACGCCATCGAACCGCCGGCACTTGCGGCGCGCGTGGCCGATGGCAGCCTGCCGAAGATTGAGCAGCGGCTGCCGCAGTCACCGGCAGTCGTTCGCCTTGAAGGCGCCGGGCAGCGGCCGGGCGCCTACGGCGGGCAACTGCGCTTGCTGATGAGCCAGTCGCGCGACACCCGGATGATGGTCGTCTACGGCTACGCCCGGCTCGTCGGCTACGACACGAACTGGCGGCCGGTGCCGGATATCCTTGAAGCGATCGATGTCAAGGAAGGCCGCATCTTCACGTTGACACTGCGCAAAGGCCACCGCTGGTCGGACGGCCAGCCGTTCACGGCCGAGGATTTCCGCTTCTACTGGGAGGATGTTGCCAACAATCCGGAGCTGTCGCCGGGTGGCCTGGACCGCTTCCTGCTCGTCGACGACAAGCCGCCTCGGTTCGAGGTGGTGGACGCACGGACGCTGCGCTACACGTGGGAGCGCCCCAATCCGCATTTCCTGCCGGCGCTCGCAGGGGCGCGCCCGGACGAGATTTTCCAGCCGGCGCATTACCTCAAACCGTTCCATCCGCGCTATGCCGAGGCAGCAGCGCTGGCTGAGAAGGTTGCGGCGGCCGGGCAGCGCAATTGGTCGGCCCTGTTTACGCGCATCAGCAACCACTACCATAACGACAATCCCGACCTGCCGACGCTGGACCCGTGGGTCCTGACCACCCCGCCGCCGTCGAGCCGCTTCGTCTTTGCCCGTAACCCGTTCTATCACCGGGTCGATGTCAATGGCCGGCAGCTGCCGTACATCGATGAGGTCGCGCTCACGATCGTCAGTCCGCAGCTGATCCCGGTCAAGACGGCCGCAGGCGAAGCCGACCTGCAAGCGCGCGGCCTAAGCTTTGAGAATTTCACGATTCTCAAGCAGGGTGCGGCTCGCAACAACTACGCGGTGCGGCTCTGGCCTTCGGCGCGTGGTTCGGAGTTGGCGCTGTTCCCCAATCTCAATGTCGAGAACCCGGCCCAGCGTGCGCTCGTTCGCGACGCGCGTTTTCGCCAGGCGCTGTCGCTTGCCATCAATCGCGACGAGATCAGCCAAGTCATCTATTACGGCATGGCGCGTTTGGGCAACGACACGGTGCTGCCGGCGAGTCCGCTGTTTAAGACGGACTACGAGGAGCGCCACGCGGCTTTCGACCTCGCCCGCGCCAACGGTTTGCTCGATGCGCTCGGCCTGCGGCGGGGAGCGGACGGCTTCCGGCTCACCGCTGACGGTACGCCGCTTGAGATCGTGGTCGAGACGTCGGGCGAAGACCCCGTCCAGGTCGCGATCCTGCAGCTGGTTACCGAAACTTGGAAGGCGGCAGGCGTTCGTCTCCTGGTCAAGCCGGAGGAGCGGCAGGTCCTGCGCAACCGCGTCTTTGCCGGCCTCGCGCTGATGTCGGCCTGGTATGGGCTGGAGAACGGCTTGGCCAATGCCGACACGCTGCCGACGGAACTGGCGCCAACCAGCCAGGTGCAGCTTTCCTGGCCGAAGTGGGGCCAGTACTACGAAACCAGTGGCCGATCAGGCGAGGCCGTCGATATGCCGGCCGCAAGCGAGCTGGCGGAGCTGTATGACGCGTGGTTGAAGACCCTGGATCCAGCCCGGCGTGAGGAGATCTGGCACCGCATGCTGGCGATCCGCGCCGAACAACAGTTCAGCATCGGCACCGTTCGCGGCGTCCCGCAGCCGGTTGTGGTCAGCAACCGCCTGCAGAACGTACCGGCCGAGGCGGTCTACAATTGGGAGCCCGGCGCCCACTTCGGTGTCCATCACCCGGACACGTTCTGGTTTGCAGACGCGGCTCCGCCGGCGAAGCGGTAGGCCAAAGCGATGCTGCGCTACTTGGGCCGCCGGTTGGTGACGATGATGGCGACACTGCTCGCGATCAGTGCGCTCATCTTCTTCATTATCCAACTGCCACCCGGCGACTATCTTTCCAACTACATTGCCGAGCTGCAAAGCCAGGGCGAGGCGGTGACCGGAGAAAAGGTCGAGTTCCTCAAAAAACAGTATGGCTTGGATCGGCCACTGATAGAACAGTACGCGGTATGGGTGACATCACTTTTGCAGGGAGACCTAGGTTATTCTTTCGAACATAACCTTCCCGTTAGCAAGGTGGTAGGGGATCGCCTGATTCTAAGCGTCGTGTTGAATTTCGCGACTGTTGTATTCATTTATATCGTTGCGTTCCCGATCGGCATATATTCAGCAACGCATCAATACAGCTGGGGTGATTACGGATTGACGCTGCTTGGCTTGCTCGGACTGGCCACGCCGAACTTTCTCCTCGCTCTTATTCTGTTGTATTTTGCCAATGTCGCCTTTGGCACCTCGATCGGCAGCCTGATGGATCCCCAGTACATCAATCAGCCATGGTCGGTCGCGAAAGCACTCTCGGTCCTTGAACATCTGTGGGTGCCGGTGGTCGTCATCGGTACCTCCGGCACCGCCGGTATGATCCGCCGCCTGCGCGCCAACCTCCTGGACGAGCTGCAAAAACAGTACGTCGTCACCGCGCGGGCGAAGGGGTTGCCGCCCGGGCGGCTGTTGCGCAAGTACCCGCTGCGGATGGCCCTCAATCCATTCATCGCCGATCTCGGCTCGCTGCTGCCGCAGATCGTTTCCGGCTCCGTCATCGTGTCGGCGGTGATGTCGCTGGAAACGACAGGGCCCATGTTGCTGAAGGCGCTGCAGAGCCAGGATATGTATCTGGCCGGCTCGTTCCTCATGTTCCTTGCCGCGCTCACCGTTGTCGGCATGTTTCTTTCGGATGTCTTGCTGGCGCTCCTTGACCCGCGCATCCGCCTGGGCGAGGGCAGCGGGCGGTGAGCGGGCGGCTTACCCATTACGTCGATCCGGCCCCCTTTACCGTCGAGGAGACGGAGCGGCTGACGCCGGAGCAGGAACGGTTCTACTTCGCGCCGCAGTGGAAGGTGATGTGGTGGAAGTTCCGGCGCCACCGGGTGGCGGTGGCGTGCGGTTTCGTCTTGTTGGTGATGTACGCCTCGATCCTGGTCGTCGAATTCATCGCGCCCTACGCGCTCGAAACGAGAAACACGGCATTCATTCACGCGCCGCCGCAGCGGGTGCGGCTCTTTCACGAAGGCGCGTTCATCGGCCCCTTCGTCTACGGCTTCACCTATCGGCTCGACCCCGTGAACTTGAAGCGCGAATACACGGCCGATCCGGGTAAGGTGCAGCGGCTGCGCTTTTTTTGTCAGGGAGATCCGTACCGGTTCTGGGGCGTGGTTGAGTCCCGCCTGCACCTCGTGTGTCCTGCGGAGGGCGGCACGATGTTCCTGCTCGGCACCGATCGGCTCGGCCGCGACCTGTTCTCGCGCCTGTTCTATGGAGCGCGGATCTCGCTGACGATCGGGCTGTTTGGGGTCGCCGTCAGTTTCATCCTCGGCATCAGTATCGGTGGTGCCGCCGGTTATCTCGGCGGCAGGGTCGACAGTGCCGTGCAGCGTGTGATCGAGATCCTGCGCTCGCTGCCGGAGTTGCCGCTGTGGATGGCATTATCGGCGGCGCTGCCGGTCAACTGGAGCCCGATCTGGGTCTATTTCGGGATCACGCTGATCCTCGGCTTGCTCGACTGGCCGGGGCTCGCGCGTGCCGTGCGCTCGAAGCTGCTGGCATTGCGGGAGGAGGATTTCTGCACGGCTGCAGAGCTGATGGGCGCCAAGCCATCGCGGATCATCCGCAGGCACCTCCTGCCCAATTTCATGAGCCACCTGATCGCCTCGGCGACGCTGTCGATCCCGTCGATGATCTTGGGCGAGACGGCATTGAGCTTCCTGGGCCTCGGTCTCAGGCCGCCGGTGACGAGCTGGGGCGTGCTCTTGATCGAGGCGCAAAACATTGAAGCGGTGGTTCTCTATCCATGGCTGCTGATGCCGATGGTCTGTGTGATTATCACCGTGCTCGGCTTCAACTTTCTGGGGGATGGCCTGCGCGACGCCGCCGACCCTTACGCTTGATGAACGCAGCCGGCCGCCCCTGCGTGCACAGGGGTCTGCCGCCGGTGCACCGGGACGGGAGGCCCGGACGGCGCGCAAGCGGCTGTTGACAGGCCCGCGTGCGCACGATAGGTGGCGATGGGGCCGCCGCAAAGGGAGACCGCCATGACGGTTGCGAGTATCCTTAAGAACAAAGGACGGGAGATCTTCACCGTAACAGCCGACGAACCGGTGACGACGGCGATTGCGGTGCTGTGTGCCAAGCGCATTGGCGCGGTTGTCGTTCTCGACGACAAGGGCGGCATCGCGGGAATTTTCTCCGAGCGCGACGTCGTCCACGCCATGAACACGCACGGCAAGGACGTGTTTGACAAGCGGGTCGGCGATCTGATGACGCGGAACGTGGTGACCTGTACCCCGGCCGAGCCGATCGCCGGCATCATGGGGATGATGACAGCGCAGCGGTTCCGCCATGTGCCGGTGGTCGAGGAAGGCCGCATGATCGGCGTGATCAGCATCGGCGACGTCGTCAAGAGCCGGATCGCTGAGGCTCAGGCGGAGGTAGATGCGCTTCGCCAGTATATCGCGCTCTAGGATCGAACATCGCCGCCCTCTGTTAGCAGGCGGCGGCGGAGTCGCGGAACCCGGCCGAATCGGCGGCACCTCCCGGTCGCCCCATGGCGAAGGCGGCTTGCTGTCGCTGAAGCCCCCGATAACGCCTCTAAGGCGAGTGGCGCTCCTCGTCCACACTCGCAAGAGGCGGTGTTCACCAAAATTTAGCTTTTTCGCGCTATGGTCGAAGCTGCAGCGGCGACTCTTGCCCCAACCAGGCTACGGGAACCGAGTCTTGGCTGGCATTGTAGACCATGGCGCGAATCGTTTCTAATGCATTGCGATTTATGCGATATTTTCTCAACTAATGATACGGCACTTGAGTACAGATAAAACCGATTCCCAACCGAATCCAATCATGGTGTCGAAATGATGTCCGCTTAGGGCTTGACCGCAAGGCAACCCGCAGTGCAAAAAAGGCTCCGCGTGCTTCACGACGTGGTGTGTTGATTTGGCAGGACAGGGAAAAGGAACCGTGAAGGAGGAACAAAAGGGGGCTGTTTTGTCGCGTCGCGGCGTTTTTGCGCTTGGCGGGCTCGGTCTTGTTGCTTTGAGCCCCGTTGGAGCGCTCGCTCGCTCAACGGAGGGCTGGCAGCCCGCGGCGCAGTCTTGGATTCGTCCTCGGGCCACCTTTGAGCGCTCGTTGGCGTTCCGCCACCGTCACACCGATGAGCGGCTCAATCTCGTCTATTACGCGGATGGCCGCTACCTGCCGGAGGCGATCGACGAGGTCAGCAGCTTGCTGCGCGACTTCAGAACCGATGAAGTCAAGCAGATTGATCCGGCGCTTCTCGATTTTCTTTATGCTTTGAATCTGCGCCTCGAATCCGACCGTCCCTTCGAGGTTTACTCGGGCTACCGCTCGCCGGAAACCAATGCGATGCTCCGCCGCGAGGGGATCAACGTGGCGAAGAACAGCATGCATCTGCGTGGCAAGGCGATCGATATCGCGATCGGCGGCTTCGGCAACAGCGATGTCTTCCGTGCCGCCTGGTCGCTCCAGCGGGGCGGTGTCGGTTTCTATCGCAGCGCGTCCTTTGTCCACCTCGATGTCGGTGGCGTAAGGACCTGGAGCCGCTAGCACGCGAACCGCGTGCGGGCAGCACCGCGAATGGTGCGGGGCTGCCTAAAGGCGGGCCACGATGATCGTGCCGACTTCTTCGTCGGTCAGCACGAGCGGGTTAGTGCGCATTGAGCTGCCGCGACTGCCGGCAACCAGGCGTTCGACGTCCTCACGTGCGACACCGAACGCCGCGAGCCGTGGCAGCGCAAGCCGATCCGTCCATGCCTGCAGCGTTTCGATGAGTGCCTGAACGCCGCCGCTCTGGCCCAAGCCGGAAGCGCCGGCAATCAGCTCCCCCACCGCCGCATATTTTGCGAGTGCCGCGCTGTCCGGCTGGCGGTCCTGCAGGGCGCGGATGTTGACGGCTGTCGCCGCCGCGACCAGTGTCCCACAGCAGACGCCGTGCGGGATCGGGAAGTAGGCGCCGAGCGGGGACGCCAAGCCGTGCACGGCACCGAGGCCGGTCTGCGCGAGGCAGATGCCGGAGACGAGCGCCGCGTAGGCAAGTCCGCTGCGGCCGGCGGCGGCCCCGTCGTCCCCCGCCCAGGCAGGGAAGAAGCTCTCCGCGAAGGCCTGCAAGCCGGACCAGGCAAGCGCGTCCGTGAGCACGTTTGCCTTCGTCGAGGTATAGGACTCCAGCAACTGCGTGAACGCGTCCATGCCATTGGCGGCGATGATCTCCTGCGGGCAGCTCGCCAACAGGTCCGGATCGACGATGGCGGCACGCGCGATCAGGGCCTCGTCACGGAAGGATTTCTTGAAGCCGTCGCGGCCGATGCGGCTCAGCACCGCGTTCTTGGTCGCCTCGCTGCCGGTTCCGGCGGTGGTCGGAACGGCGATCAGGGGGAGCGACGGTCCCGGATACGGGCGCTCGGGGCCGATACCTTCCAGGTGCTCCAGTACCGAGTGCCGGTGCGGCAACAGCCCCGCGATCGCCTTGGCGGCATCGAGCGTGCTGCCGCCACCGATGCCGATGACGACAGTGATCCCCTGGCCGCGGAAACGATCAACTGCGGCATCGATGGTTTCGGGGGACGGCTCCCCCGCGATCGCCAGGTCCTGCCAGGCGATGCCGGCCCGGGCGAGGCCTTCGAGGAGCGGCTGCCAGTGTGGCCCAGCGCGGAACGATCGCTCGCCGGTGACGATCAGCGCCCGGTTGCCGAACGCCAGCGCCTCGGCTGGCACCTTCGCGATGCTGCCGGCGCCGAAGAGGATCCGCGGCAGTCGCGCGGTGACAAACGCAGCGATCGGGATCATGACCGAGGCGCCGCCGGAAACAGGCCGATATACGGCACGCCCACGCGTGGCTCGGCCATCATGTCGGCGACGGTGTCGCGCCAGGTGAGGTAATGCGCCGTCTTCTTATGGTTGGCGGCATCCTCGGCGGTCCTGTACGCTTCATAGAGGACGAAGCGGCAGGGATCTTGCGCGTGCTGCAGAATATCGAACCGGCAGTTGCCGGGCTCGGCAATCGAGCCCTCGTGATTGGCTTTGCTCGCGGTGATGAAATCGGCGACGCGCTCGGGCTTGACCCGTACCTCGACCAGGGTCACGTGCATGGTCATCGTCCTCCCGTATGCGATTGCGCCGATCTTGGGCGGAGGCTGCATCAGGCGTCAAGGTTGCATCAGGGAATGCCGGCGCTCATTGACACCGGCGGGGCAAGGGCTGGCAGTTTTCGTATTTTGATGGCCGATGCAGCTCGTTGATTTCGATTTTGAGCTGCCGCGGGAGTGCATCGCCCTGCGGCCGGTGGTGCCGCGTGACGCGGCGCGGCTGCTCGCAGTCGGTGCCGGCTTGAGCGATCACCGCGTCGAGGACCTGCCATCGCTTCTCGCGCCTGGCGATCTCCTGGTGCTGAACGACACCAAGGTGATGCCCACCCGTCTCATCGGCCGGCGTGGTTCCGTCGCGATTGAGGCGACCCTGATTGCGCCGATGGCGCCTGATCGCTGGCGTGCCCTCGTCCGACCGGCGCGGCGCCTCAAGCCCGGCCAGCGGATCGAGTGGGCCGCCGGTTTCAGCGCCGAGGTCGTCGCCAAGGAGCCGGCCGGCACCATCGTGCTCGCGTTCGATCGCGCCGGCGAGGAGCTGATGGCGGCGATCGAAACCTTCGGGGCGATGCCGCTGCCGCCTTATATCAAGCGACCGCGCGGGCGCGATGAGCGGGACGTCCGTGACTATCAGACCGTTTTCGCCCGTCACGCGGGCGCGATCGCGGCGCCCACCGCCGGTCTGCATTTCACCGACGCGCTCTTTCAAGCCCTGGCCAAGCGCGGCATCGGCATCGCCTTCGTGACGTTGCACGTCGGTGCCGGCACCTTTCTTCCGGTCACGGCCGCGCGGCCGGAAGAGCACATCATGCACGCCGAATGGGGCGCCATCCGTCCCGATACGGCAACGGCGGTCGCCCGAGCGAAGGCCGCGGGCGGCCGCGTGGTGGCGGTCGGTACGACGGTCCTGCGCCTGCTGGAGACTGCCGCCGACGGCGCAGGCGGCGTCCGGCCGTTCACCGGCGAGACCGATCTTTTCATCCTGCCCGGCTTCCGGTTTCGCGTCGTCGATCGTTTGCTTTCCAATTTCCATCTGCCGCGCTCGACCCTGTTCATGTTGGTCGCGGCGTTTAGTGGCTTGGCCAGAATCCGCGCCGCCTATGCGCATGCGATTGCCGCCGGTTACCGCTTCTACTCCTACGGCGACTGCTGCCTGCTCGAACCGGCGGTCGAGGTGCCGCAGCCATGAGTGCAAACGGCCTCGCCTTTGCCCTTCTCGGCACCGATGGCCAGGCGCGCCGCGGCCGGCTCTCGACCGCGCACGGCATGGTCGAAACGCCGGCCTTCATGCCGGTTGGCACCGCAGCCACGGTCAAGGCACTCACCCCCGACATGGTGGCCGCCACCGGCAGCGCGATGGTGCTCGCCAACACCTATCACCTGATGTTGCGGCCGGGTGCTGAGCGGATCGCCCGGCTCGGCGGTCTGCACGAATTCATGCGCTGGCCGGGGCCGATCCTGACCGATTCCGGCGGCTTTCAGGTGATGTCGCTCGCAGCGCTGCGGTCCATCGACGAAGATGGGGTGGAATTCCGCAGCCACATCGACGGGGCGCGGCACCAGCTGTCGCCGGAGCGTGCGGTCGAAATCCAGCACCTGCTCGATGCGGACATCACGATGGTGCTGGACGAGTGCACGCCCTATCCCGCGGCGCCGGCGGAGGTCGCGCTCGCCATGCGCCGGTCGCTGCGCTGGGCGGAACGCTGCCGCCGTGCATTCCGCGAAAGGCCGGGCTATGGCCTGTTCGGCATCGTGCAGGGCGGCGTCGATGCCGATCTGCGTGCGGAATCGGCGGCCGGCCTGCAGGCGATCGGCTTCGACGGCTATGCCGTCGGCGGGCTTGCGGTCGGCGAAGGCCAAGCGATGATGTTTCGCGTCCTCGAGGCGACCGTGCCGCAGCTTGCGCCGCAACGTCCGCGCTACCTGATGGGAGTCGGCAAGCCGGATGACCTGGTTGGCGCCGTCGGCCGCGGCATTGACCTGTTTGATTGCGTCATCCCGACCCGGTCCGGCCGCACGGGGCAGGCGTTCACCCGCTTTGGGCCGATCAATCTGCGCAATGCCCGCCACGCTGACGACCCGCGGCCGCTCGATGAGAGCGTCCCGTGCCCGGCCTCGCGCGACTACGCGCGCGCCTATCTGCACCATCTCGTCCGCTCGGGCGAGATCCTGGGTGCCATCCTCCTGACGTGGCACAATATCGCCTACTATCAGGCCCTGATGGCCGGGATGCGGACAGCGATCGCGGAAGGTCGGTTTGCGGCGTTCGCGGCGGCCTTTGCCGCGGACCAGGCGCGGGGCGACATCGATGCCCTGTGACCCGGCGGCACTGTTGAGCAGCGGAGGGAGCATTCCATGCCCGAGACGCCCGGCCACCGTCTGACTCAGCTTGGCCAGCGCGCAGCCGTGCCGGCCACGCCGGCCGAGGCCGTCCTGGAGACGATTGCGAACGCCGATCCGGAAGCGTTCTATGTCGTCCGCCTGACCTGCCCGGAGTTCACCACCCTGTGCCCGGTGACTGGGCAGCCGGATTTCGCACACCTCGTCATCGACTACCTCCCGCACCAGCGCCTGGTCGAATCGAAATCGTTCAAGCTGTTCTTGCATTCCTTTCGCGATGTGGGCGGCTTTCATGAATCAACCACGCTCGCCATCGCCGCCAAGATTCGCGCTGCCGCCGAGCCGCGCTGGCTCCGAATCGGCGGCTATTGGTTTCCGCGCGGCGGCATTCCGATTGACGTGTTCTATCAGACGGGGGCGCCGCCGGCCGGACTCTGGCTGCCCGAACAAGCCGTTCCGCCCTATCGCGGCCGCTGACGGGCGCGCCCGCCCGTTGCACTGCGGGCCGCTGCGGCAATGCGGTATCGGGAATCGCTCAACCGGAGTATGTTCTTGATGTGGCAACTGAAGTGGGCGCGAAGCCATTGCGCGCAATGTCCGTTCGGACCGATGCTGTCACAACAACTAAGGCGAGGCCAGTCGAACAGCGCATGCAATCCGGTAGTGAGACTGCAACCAAGGCATCACCAGCGGGATCTGTCCTGGCGGAGGCCTTGCGCCTCGACTGGCAGCCCCCGCAGGCGACCAGCGGCCTGCTGCGGGCCTTTTGCGCCGTTGTTCCCTTTCGCGAGCGATCTGGCGAACTGGCCGATCTCCTCGATTGGTGCGCGAAGCCGGGCGGCCTGAGCGTACGGCTCTATACCGGCGGCGCAGGATCCGGCAAGACACGGCTGCTGATCGAGGCCTGCACAGCGCTCCAACGTTCTGGCTGGCGTGCCGGCTTTCTTGCGCCGCCGCCGGGCGATGGCCCGGACAGCCGTTGGCTTCAAAGCCTCACCCCGGATCGACCGCTCCTCATCGTGATCGATGATGCTTCGGAACGCACTCCGGCCATCTTCGCCTTGGCGGCGCATTTCCTGCGCGGCGACGCGGCAGACCGGCAGATCCGCATTGTCCTGTTAGCCCGCCGCCGGGGCGAATGGTGGCCGCTCCTGGGCGGTTGCGAAGCAGGGGTCGGCCCGCTCGTGCGCGGCCGGCGCACCGAGGTCATGGCAGACGGCCTCCTGGACGTACCGCCCGCCATGCGCCGTTCCTTCTTTGCGGACGCGCGCGCGGCGTTCATCGGGCGTCTCGCTCCGGCGCGGCCGGCAGCGGATCCGCCCGATCTCGATCAGCCGCATTTCGCGCAGGCCTTCTTCGTGCAAGCAGCAGCCCTCGCTGCGGCCCTCGGCCGGACCATCCAAGGTGCCGACGAACTGCTGGATTTCGTTCTCCGGTACGACCGGGAGGAGGGTTGGCGGCCCCGGCTGGCAGCGCTCAACCTGCCGATGCCCGTGTTCGTCCAGGCCGCCGCGCTGGCAACACTGGCCGGTGACGTGCCTTCGGAGGCCGAGGCACGGGCGATCGTCAGCCGTGGCCGCCGGCTGCGCGAACTGTCGGTGGAAGCGGTTGGACACGTTGTTGCGACCCTGCGCGCGCTCTACCCGCCGGCACCGCCACTCGCGGCTCGGGCCTGGCTTTCCGGCGTGCAGCCGGCGCTGCTGGCCGAACACCTGGTCGCGCGGTCCCTTGCCGCCAGTTCCGGCTTGCTGCGGGCTGCCTTTGACGATGCTCCCTCCTGGCGGGCCAAGCAGTCGCTGGCGCTGCTCTGCCGGCTGGCGCAACGGCGGCCGAGTGAGGCGCGCTGGCTTGCGCACGCGCTGACGGTTAACCTCAAGGATCTGGCAATTCCCGCGCTGGAGGTCGCTGTCGAAACGGGCGAGCCGGCGGGCCAGGCCTTGACGGCGCTGATCGAGGCGCATCCGGATCCGCAAATCGCAGAGTCGCTGCTGGCGCGCATTCCGGAGGAGATGGCTGGCCTGCAGGAATTGGCAGTCACCCTTTGCCGCCAGCTCTTGAAGGCACTGCCGCCAAGCCCCAACGCGAAATCTGCGGACATCGCGCGTCGGGCGGCACTCTACATGATGCTTGCGAAGCGACTGAGCGATCTGGGCCGCGATCGGGCTGCGCTTGCTGCGGCTGCGGAGGCCGTATCCGTGCTTGGCCAGGCGGCGGTTGCGCAACCGGAGCGGCTGCGCGCTGACCTCGCCGGCGCGCTCAACAACTATGCGGTTCTGCTGCACGCTCATGGCCGGACAGACCACGCAATCGCGGCAGCAGGCGCGGCAGCCGACGTCTACCGTGTTCTCGCCCGCACCAAGCCGGAGGAGTTCGGCTCCCGGCTGGCAAGCTGCCTTGAGACCGCGGCGCGCATCCTGACGGCCGCCGACCGCAAGGACGATGTGGTGGCTGCACTGGCCGAATCAGCGGCGATCGGCCGCGAGGCAGCGCGCCGCCAGCCGGCGCTCGGCAGGGCGCCGCTTGCCGTCACGCTCAACCTCCTTGCCGGCAGCATGCGCAGCGTCGGCCAGCGCCAAGCCGCATTGGCGGCGACGTCCGAGGCCGCAGAGATCCTGCGCGCGCTTGCGCAGCAGCGGCCGGACGCGTTCCAGCCGAAGCTCGCCTTGTGCCTCAGCAACCTCGCAATCGACTTGAGCGCGTGCGGCCGGCGGGCGGAAGCGATTGCCGCGGCAGAGGAATCCGTCACGTTCCACCGGCTGCTGGTGACGACACGCGGCGACCCGCGCGCGGCGGAGGGGCTTGCCCGCGGACTCGCCACGCTCGGCAGTTGCCAGACGGGGGATGGCCGAACACTCGCCGCCATGGCTGCTTTCCGAGACGCGATCTGCACGCTGATGCCGCGGTTCATGGCAGAGCCCGAGGCGATGCGCGCGCTGATGGTGGCAATGATCGGCGACTATCGCCGCGCCTGTGCGCGCGCCGGTGAGGCCCCGGATGCGGCGCTGCTGGAGCCCCTGGAACAGCGGCTGTCACCGCCACCAGCGTCGCTGGCCCTGGTGGCCACAGATGCCGGCTGACAAGGAGCGCATCCGCGCCGAGGCATTCGCTTGTGGTTTCGATGCCGTCGGCTTTGCCGGCGCGGCGGGCGATGGGGCCGACGCGGAGAACCTGGCCGCCTATGTGGCGCAAGGCCGTCACGGCGACATGACGTGGCTAGCCCGCGAACCGTCCAAGCGCGCCGATCCGGCGGGGCTGTGGCCGCAAGCGCGCAGCGTCATCTGCTTAGGCCTGAACTACGGTCCGGAAACAGATCCGCTCGCAGGCCTGGACGAGCCGGGCGTCGGCTGGGTCAGCATTTACGCCCGCAGGCGCGACTATCACCTCGTCCTCAAGAAGAAGCTGAAGCGGCTCGCCCGCTGGCTCGTGCGCGAGTGCGGCGGCGAGGTTAAGGTGTTTGTCGATACGGCGCCGGTGATGGAGAAACCGCTTGCGGCGCGCTCAGGTTTGGGCTGGATCGGCAAGCATACCAACCTCGTCTCGCGCCGGTTCGGATCCTGGCTGTTCTTAAGCGAGGTGTTCACGTCGCTCGCAATCGAGCCGGATCCGCCGGCAGCGGATGCCTGTGGCCGCTGCACGCGATGCGTCGATGCGTGCCCGACGGGCGCGCTCGATCAGCCGTACCGGATCGACCCGCGCCGCTGCCTCAGCTATCTGACCATCGAGCACAAGGGCGTTATCGCCGCCGACCTGGCCGCCAGCGTGAGCAACCGCCTGTTCGGCTGCGATGACTGTCTTGCCGCCTGCCCGTGGAACAAGTTTGCGCGATCGGCGTGCGAGCCGGAACTCGCCTGTCGGGCAGATCTCTCGCGCATCCCCCTCGACGCGCTTGCTTGCCTTGATGAGGCAGGGTTTCGGGCGCGCTTTGCGAACACGCCATTGCGCCGCGCCGGCCGCCTGCGCCTGCAATACGCCGCGACCATCGCGCAGGCAAACGCGCGCCGCCCGGATCCTCCCCGCCGCGGCGAAGCCCTTGCGGAGCCTGCCGCAAGGGCCGCCGTCGCCGCTCCTACTTCGCGGCGAGAACGCGGGCCAGTTGGCTCAAAGCCTCCCGGTGGCGGTCGTTCGGGATCTGCGTGAAGTTGCGCGCGAGCTCAAGGCACATGCGCTGGCGCACCGAGAGTTCTTCCTCATCGGAGGATCCGTCCAGGCCCTCGAAGAAGAAGCCGACCGGCACCCGCAGCACACGCGCAATCTCGTACAGGCGTCCGGCCGAAATCCGATTGATGCCACGCTCGTACTTGTGCGCCTGCTGATAAGTCACCCCGATCAGCTGCGCCATCTGTTGCTGGCTGAGGCCCAGCATGACCCGACGTTCACGGATGCGATTGCCGACATAGCGATCCGCGTCCGTCCCCCGGGAGACGGTTTTTCCCATGTCGTCGTCGAATGGCACCATGTTGTCCACTCCAGAAAGCGCTCGGGTGCGGCAGGCGGTTCACTGCCGTTCTCCACGCTATAAGGGTTGCGTCCCGGTGAGCTTCGCAATCGCGGCGCCTCCCGCGTGGGCCGCCTCTACGGGCAGCTCCAACAGGGCCAGTTGCGAACGCTCATCATACTCACTTACACCATACCACTATCGACGCGAATAGCAACTTCGAAATTTCAATGCGACGGTATGGGGTGATGTACGGGAAAGGGGAGGGAAATGGTGGCGGCGGCACCGGCGGTCGCTTGGTGGTTGCGACCGCCGGTCGCGGATTAACCGCTCCCGCGCCGGGAGCCGATGGCGAACAGGCTTAGTCGGTCGCGGAAAAGAAGGCCCAATAGCGCGACGGGTCGTAGGGGCCGGACCGATCGGTCTTGGCGACGCGCTTGTCTTCCAGCGAAAATGGCGAACCGGAAAGCCGGCAGATGTCGGCTGCGGCCTTCTGGCCCAGCCAGGGTGCCTCGCCTTCCTCCAACCACGATTGATTCATCTCAACAACTCTCCCTCAGGTTTAGACTCCCCAACGCCAAAGTGACGTGCGCTTCTTGCGGCGATCACCCCGCTCCGCGCGCGCCCTTGGCGGGCTCTGCAACGAGCGGCGTCACTCTACGGAAGATAAGATTGACAGAAAGTTGCCGAGCGCGGAACGATAGTAGCGCTGTAACCGCGCGGGCTGCGCTGCCTATGGCAGTCCTGCCACAGTGTGACTGCGGCCGTTTGCGTTTTTTGGCTCTCGCGCATGGGTCATAACGCTTTGAAACCAAGGCAGAAAGATCAGGCCTTCGATGTTTGAACTCGACCCGAAGCTGAGGCAGGACACCATCCCGATCGGTGGCCTCGTTCTGTCGCGCCTGCTGCTGATGAACGACGCCACCTTTCCGTGGCTGATTCTGGTGCCCGCCGAGCCCGACATCCGCGAGTTGCACGAGCTCGCGCAAGGGCAGCAGATGCAGTTGATGGCCGAGATCACTGCGATTTCCAGGCTGATGGCCGAAATCTTCAAGCCGGACAAGATCAACGTCGCCGCACTCGGCAACGTCGTGTCGCAACTGCACGTGCACGTGATCGCCCGCTTCCGCTCGGACGCCGCCTGGCCTGGTCCGGTCTGGGGCAAGCTGCCGGCGAAGCCTTACGAAAAGGCGGAGTTGGAGCGCATGCTCGATGCGATCCGCTCCCGGCTTGCGGTCCGCATCGTCCGCGACGAGGCCGTCTGACCCGCACCGCCGCCGCCCCTCCGCTGTCCTCACCCCGTCATGGCCGGCGAAGGCATGCCATCCACGTGTTGGGGTGTGTTGGCAGTGGCAGTTGATCCGCGGAACAAGTCCGCGGATGACGGTATAGGGGAACGGACGGCACCCTCCTCGCACCCCGTCATGGCCGGCGCCGCACGTCCGCTCCTCTTACCCCGTCATGGCCGTGCTTGTCACGGCCATCCACGCCTCTCACGCGAGCAGCGTGTAGAGATCGTCCCATTCCGGGTTGGCCGACAGGATCAACCGCACCTTCCAAGCCCGCGGCCAATGCTTCATCGTCTTCTCGCGCTGGATCGCGGCCCGGATGTCATCGTGGCGTTCAAACCAGACCAGCCGTTTCAGGCCGTACCGTTTGCTAAACCCGTCGACGACACCTTCGCGATGCTCCCAAGCGCGGCGAGCAAGGTCGCTGGTGACGCCCAGATAGAGCGTGCCGTTGGGCCGATTCGTCATGATGTAGAGCCAGCCACCGCGCATGCCGTATCCTTGCCGCACGCTCCCCGCCGTGTACAAGCGTTTTCGTGGATGGCCCAGACAGTTGATCCGCGGAACAAGTCCGCGGATGACGAAGAGGGGGGGCGCGGATGGCGATGAAGAGGGGGAGAGGCGGGACGTAACCCAGCACGCCTCGCACCCCGTCATGGCCGGCGGAGGCCGGCCATCCACGTGTTGGGGTGTGTTGGCACTGGCAGTTGATCCGCGGAACGAGTCCGCGGATGGCGAAAACAGGGGCAGGCGCAACGGGCTAATTGGTGAGCGCATCATGTGCGGTCGGGCGGCTCGCCCCGGCCCAGGAGCCGCCGCGTCGCCGCCGCGACGTCCGCCTCGCGCATCAGCGCCTCGCCGATGAGGAAGCAGCGCACGCCGATCGCCGCCATCCGGGCCAGATCATCGGGCGTGCGCAAGCCGCTCTCGCACACCACCAGCCGGTCGGCCGGCACCCGCGGCGCCAGCGCTTCCGTAGTCGCGAGGTCGACCGCCAGCGTCTTGAGGTTGCGGTTGTTGATGCCGATTACGGGTGCGCCCAGCGCAAGCGCGCGCTCCAGCTCACCTTCGTCATGCACCTCGGTCAGCACGTCCATGGCGAAATCGGCCGCCGTCGCCATTAGCTCGCGGGCGACCGCGTCCTCGACCGCAGCGAGGATGATGAGGATGCAGTCGGCGCCAAGCGCGCGCGCTTCCGCGACCTGATAGGGGTCGAGCATGAAGTCCTTGCGCAGCACCGGCAGCGCGACCGCCGCCCGCGCAGCGCCGAGGTAGGCATCATCGCCCTGGAAATAGCGCGGCTCGGTCAGCACCGAAAGGCAGGCGGCGCCGCCCTCCGCGTAGGCGCGCGCGAGCGCCGGCGGATCGAAATCGGCCCGGATCAGGCCGCCGGAAGGGGACGTCTTCTTGAGCTCGGCGATCAGGCCGAAGCCGCCATCGGCCGCAGCTTGGCGCAAGGTTGCAGCGAACGGGCGCGGGGCTGGCGCCGCCTGGGCCTCGGCCGCAACGGCAACGAAGGGGCGCGCCCGCATGCGCTCGCTCAAGTCCGCGCGGCGGTCGGCGCAGATGCGGGCAAGGATGCCGGTCATCGGCCGGGTCGCCTCCGTTCTACTGGGTCGTGCCGACGGCGTCCGACAGGCCGGCGATCTCGACCAGCCGCTTGAGCGCTTGGCGGGCGCGGCCCTGATCAATGCTCTCGGCCGCGAGCGCGACGCCGTCTTTCAGCTTTTCGCAGCGGCCGGCGACGATGAGCGCCGCGGCGGCGTTGAACAGCGTGACATCGCGCAACGGTCCCGCCTCTCCGCTCAAGACCTGCACCATCGCCGCCGCGTTGGTCACACGGTCGCCGCCCTTCAAGTCCCGCGCTGCGGCGCGCGGCAGGCCGGCGTCCTCCGGTCTCACTTCGAAGGTCTGCACGCGGCCGCCGGCGAGCTCGGCAACGAAGGTCGGCCCCGTCGTCGTCAGCTCATCGAGGCCATCGGCGCCGTGCACGACCCAGGCCCGCTCGCTGCCGAGCGCGCCCAGCACCTCCGCCATCGGCACGATCCATTCCCGCGCGAACGCGCCGGTGAACTGGCGCTTGACGCCGGCCGGGTTGCTCAAGGGCCCTAACAGGTTGAAGATGGTGCGGAAGCCGAGCTCGACCCTGGGCCCGCCGACGTGGCGCATGGCGCTGTGGTGGCGCGGCGCCATCAGGAAGCCGATGCCGGCCTCGCGGATCGCCTGCTCGATCAGCGGGATCGGCGCATCGAGGTTGACGCCGAGTTCGGCCAGGACGTCCGCCGCGCCGCACTTGGACGACAGCGCCCGGTTGCCGTGCTTGGCCACCGGCACACCGGCGCCGGCGACGACCAGCGCCGCAGCGGTCGAGATGTTGAAGGTGCCGGCCGCATCGCCACCGGTGCCGACGATATCGATCGCGCCCTCAGGCGCCCGCACCGGCAGCACCTTGGCGCGCATGACGCGCACGGCGCCGGTGATCTCGGCGACCGTCTCGCCGCGGACCCGCAGCGCCATCAGGAAGGCGCCGATCTGCGCCGGCGTCGCTCCGCCGGACATGATGATCGAGAACGCCTCTTCGGCCTCGTCGGCGGTAAACGTCTGGCCGGTGGCGGCCTTGGCAAGCAGGGGCTTCAGGGCAGTCAAGGGTTCGCTCACGCGCGTGCTCCTCGGCCAGTCGCGACGGTCAGGAAGTTCCGCAGCAAGGTGTGGCCGTGCTCGGTCGCAATGCTTTCAGGGTGAAACTGGACGCCGAAGATCGGCCGCTCGCGGTGCTCGAGGCCCTGGATGACACCGTCCTCGCTGGTCGCGGTGACCTGCAAGCAGTCGGGCAGGCTGTCGGCCGCCACCATCAGGGAGTGGTAGCGGGTCGCCGCGAACGGGCTGGGCAGGCCAGCAAAGATCCCGCGTTGGCCGTGGCTGATGCGGCTGATCTTGCCGTGCATCGGCTTCGGTGCCCGCACGACGGCGCCGCCGAACGCCTGGCCGATGCTCTGGTGGCCGAGGCAGACGCCGAGGATGGGCAGCTCGTGCGGTGCGCGCGCGATCAGCTCCAGGCAGATGCCGGCCCGGTCCGGATCGCACGGCCCCGGCGACAGGATGACGGCTTGCGGATCGAGCGCCAGCGCCGCCTCGGTCGAGAGGCTGTCGTTGCGATAAACGGTTGTCTCCGCGCCGAGCTCACCAAGATAATGGTAGAGGTTGTAGGTGAAGCTGTCGTAGTTATCGATCAGAAGGAACATGAGTAAGCGCAATCCGTCCGCTCCCGAACCGCGCAGGCGCCGGCCGCGTGCGTGCGGAGCGGGTCAGAACATGCCGGCCGGGCGCGGTAGCGTCAAGTCGCGGGCTCTGTTTGCGGCTCTGGCTCTGCTGCTGGCGGGCGGTTGCGTGCCGTCCGAGCGCAGCGCGCTGCCGATCGCTGAGGATCGTGCTGCGGCGGTCACCCTCGATTATGACTACGTGTCGCCGACCGCGGCGATGTTGGCGCCGCAACCGCCGCGCCCGCCGTTGGACCTCAAGGTGACGAAGAAGGCGATCCGCCATGGGCCGCGTGCGGCGCGGCCCGCGATCGAAACCCCGCAGCCGCAGGCACCGGCATCGCTCGAAACCAATCGCATCGAAGGTGACGCGCGCTTTGTCCGCGGCCGCCTCGATACGATCGATTCGACCACGCGCAGCCTGAGTGACCCGCGGGGTGCGTGGCCGGAATCGAAGGCGGATCAGCGGCCGGGCTCGCCCGCGGTCGATGAGGCCGGCCGGCTTCGGCTTGAACTGGAACGGCGCGCCCTGCAGCAAAAGGCGCGTGATCTTGAGCGGCTTGAGGCCCGGCCGGGCGGGTCAGGCTACGGCGCCAGCCCGCTTGATGCGCAGGTCGAGCGGCTGCGGCGGGGACCGCGCTGGTAGACCGGCACCGGTGCGATGACACGAATAACAGGAGGCTTGCGGCGATGACGACGACTTACCGGGTTGACGGCATGACCTGTCAGGGCTGTGCGCGCGCGGTCACGAACGCGATTAAGGAGGCGGCACCGGATGCGGACGTCGCGATCGATCTCGCCGGCGGCCGGGTCACGGTCGCGGGATCGGCCGAGGAAGCGCGCATCCGCGCCGCGATCGAGGCAGCCGGTTTCGAGTACCGCGGCACTGCCCCTTCGGCCTGAAGGCGTCGCCTCAAGGAACGGCGCAGGCCATCAGGTGAAGGCGGCCGCTTCCTCCGCGGCGCGCAAGAGCGCACGCGCCTTGTTGCGGCTCTCCTGATACTCCGCCTCCGGATCGCTGTCGGCGACGACGCCGCCGCCGGCCTGCACGTAGAGGACGCCGTCCTTGATGATGCCGGTCCTGAGTGCGATGCAGGTATCGAGCTGGCCATTGGCGCCGATGTAGCCGATGCAGCCGCCGTAAAGGCTGCGCCGTTCCGTCTCCAGCTCGTCGATGATCTCCATCGCCCGGACCTTCGGCGCGCCGGAGACGGTGCCGGCCGGAAAGCCCGCGATCAGCGCATCGATGCAATCAAAGCGCGGATCGAGCGTGCCCTCGACATTGGAGACGATGTGCATCACGTGCGAATAGCGCTCGATCACCATCTTCTCGGTGACCCGCACACTGCCGACGGCGGCGACGCGGCCGACATCGTTGCGGCCCAGGTCGAGCAGCATCAGGTGTTCGGCGCACTCCTTGGGGTCGGCGAGCAGCTCTTCGGCGAGCGCTTGGTCCTCGGCCGGGTCGGTTCCGCGCCGTCTGGTGCCGGCGATCGGCCGGATGGTGACCTTGCCGTCGCGGACCCGGACCATGATCTCCGGGCTGGAGCCGACCACGGAATAGCCGTCGAAGGCGAAATAGAACAGGAACGGGGACGGATTGAGCCGGCGCAGCGCCCGATAGAGGGCAAACGGCGGCAGAGTGAACGGCACCCGGAAGCGCTGCGATGGCACCACCTGAAAGATGTCGCCGGCCAGAATGTACTCCTTCGCCCGCTCGACCATGGCGCGGTAGGCCGCGGGCGTGATGTTCGATTCCGGCTCGGCGAGCGGGAGCCGTTCGCGCATGGGCGCGCGTCGGTGCGGCAGGCTGCGGTCGAACTCGGCAACACAGCCGGCCAGCCTTTCGAGCGCCCGTGACCAGGCGTCGGCCGCCGGCACGGCAGGATCAGGCCACACCGGCGTGATTACGGTGACCTTGTCGGTGATCGAGTCGAACACCGCCATGATGGTCGGGCGCAACAGGACGCCGTCCGGGATGCCGAGGACATCCGGGTTGGTATCAGGCAGCCGCTCCATCAGGCGGACCATGTCATAGCCGAGGTAGCCGACCAGGCAGACCGCCATCGGCGGCAGGCCTTCCGGCAGCTTCACTTGGCAGTGGGCGACCAAGTGGCGCAGCGAGGCAAGCGCGCCCTCCTTCTCGCCAACCGGGCAGGGCCGGAAATCGGTTGCGCCGTTCGCGCCGGCAGTCCCGATCGTGGCCGTGTTGCCGGAGCAGCGCCAGACCAGGTCGGGCCGCAGGCCGATGAACGAATAGCGGCCGCGGAAGGCGCCGCCCTCGACCGATTCGAGCAGGAACGCGTTCGGCCGGCCTTCGGCGAGTTTGAGGAAGGCCGAGACCGGCGTTTCCAGATCGGCGACGAGGGTCGTCCAGACGACCTGCGCTTCGCCTTGGCGGTAACCGGCTTCAAACGCCGGAAAGTCAGGCTGAGCCTGCATGGCGTGCCGCTCGCTCCCCTAAGAACTGGCTCAGAACGAGTCCTTTAAAATCAACACATTATGACGCATCGTCATGGCCGGCGACGGCCGGCCATCCACGGTTTCCTGCAGGCAGCACAATGGGTTATGACCCATGGATGCGCGGAACGAGTCCGCGCATGACGAAAACAGGGACAGGCAATCCGTTGGATCTGAGGGCATCATTTTCGGTCAGGCTGTTAGAACTGGCTCTCGATCGCGGCCTGGTTGACCGAGACCGGGTAGCGCTGCCGCAGTGAGCCAACGAATTGCTGCACAAGATCGCTGCGCATCGCTTGCGCCAGACGCTGCTTCTCGCGATCGCGCCCGCTCGGATCGGCCGCCGGGTCGGCAGCACGGATCTCGCCGAGCTGGCCGACCAGAAAGCCGTCCGGCCCACGGACGACGAACGCTTCCCCCGCCTTCGCCGCGAACAGGGCGCTGACGAAGGCCTGCGGCAGCGTGCTGGCATCGGCCTGGCGATCGCGGCCGATCGCCGGCACCTCGGTCTCCTTGACGCCGGCTTCAGCGGCGAGGCGGGCCAGGGGCTGCCCCTGGCGGGCGCGCTCGGCTAGTGCGTCGGCCTTTGCGTTCGCCAGAGCAACGCGTTTTTCGGCGCGCCAAGCTTGGGCCACTTCTGTCTTTATCGCCTCGAACGGCTTCACCGCGCTTGGGCGCACGTGATTGACGTGAACGACGAAATAGGTGTTGTCGGCGGCTTCGACCAGCAGGCTGGTTCCGTTCTCTGCCGTCACGAATGCCGTCGCGACCAGCTCCGACGGCAGGCCGGCGACGGGCTTGCCGTTCTCGTCGGCGCCGCTGCTGTCGAGACTGGGGATCGCGCGCACGCTAAGGTTCAGTTCGGCCGCCGCGTCTTCCAGCGTGCTGCCGCGGCCGAGCGCGTCGTCAAGCCGGTTGGCGGCGCGGATCAACTCGTCGGCAGCCTTCTCCTTCGCGAGCTCGGCGCGCAACCGCGGTGCCACCGTCTCGAACGATGCGGTTTGGGCGGGCTCGATCGCGCTCAAGCGTACGACGTGCCAGCCGAGCGGGGACTCGATCGGCTGACTGGCGCCTCCGGGCTGCAGGGTAAAGACCGCATCCGCCAGCGCCTCCGGCAGGTCGGCTCTGACGACGGCCTCGACCGCCAAATCGCCCGCCTTCTCGCCCAAGAGTTCCTTGGCGAGCGCAGCGAAATCGGCTCCTTGCGCGAGGCGAGTGGCAGCGGTGCCGGCTGTGGCCTGATCGTCGAACACCATCTGCAGGAAACTCCGCCGCTCCGGCGTCGAGAACTCGTCAATCCGCTCGTGAAAGGCGGTCCGCACGGCGTCATCGGAAACGGGGGCGTCGGCCGCGACCTGCTCGGCGGTGAGGATGAGCGCACTGACATCCCGCAGCTCCGGCGTCGTGAAGCGGTCCTTCTGCTCCTCGTGCAGGGTGCGCAGAGTTGCCTCGTCGGCCGTGCCGACGTCCTGATCGGAAAAGGCCGCAAACGGGATGAGAATGGACCGCGCGGTGCGCCGCTCACCCCGGTAGCGGAACACGAGGTCTGCTGTGCCTGCCGGCACGCCGGGAACGGCGGCGATGCTGCCGATGAGCTGCTCGCGGCCTAAGTCGGTGCGCAGAATGGCGACGTAGCGTTCCTCGTTCAGGTTGTTGACGCTCAACGTGTCGCGAAACGCGTCGGCGTCGAATTGGCCCATCGCGTTGTGAAAACGCTTGTTGGCGACGATCGCGCTGCGCACCAGCTTGTCGTCGACGACGATGCCCAAATCCGCGGCCGCCTGGTCGAGCAGCGTCTGGCCGATCAGCTGATCCAGCGCCGACGCTGGAAGCCCGAGCGAGCGCGCCTGTTCGCGGTCGATCGGTTGGCCGAGCGAGGCGCTGAAGCTGCGGAGCGTGCGATCATAGACTTCGGCGAATTCCTGCGCGGAGATCGTCGCGTCGCCGACCTTGGCAATCCAGTCGCGACCGCGCGAGCGGGAGAACACGTCGGCGATACCCCACATCACGAAGCTCAGCACCAACACCAGGAACAGCAGCTTGACGATCAGCGACGATGCGCGGTTGCGAATGGCTTCGAGCATGAGGACCGTTGGCTAGAAGGGGTGCAGGGAACCCGTTGGTTTCTCGGGGGCCGCGAAGTTCCCCCAATGAAAGGTCCGATGATAGGAATGGCGGCCAAGGGGCGCAAGTGCCGGGCTCCCGTGGCGCAGGGACAAGGCCGCGGGAGCTAAAGGTGTAGCGAGCGCGTCAAGTTGACCGGTTTTTGTAGCGCATGAATTGACCGCTT
>JADHED010000533.1_pt1 | contig 44195 bp, 44 predicted proteins | sample 8952041 | NCBI WGS metagenome assembly JADHED01 (sample SAMN16124423, study PRJNA663239) | bioreactor sludge metagenome | isolation source: sludge (control) | place: India:Bengaluru | collected 2018-09-08 | reverse complement strand
TATAGGTTATTGTTCATACTGATGTTGGGTGCAACGATTGCAAATGCACAGGACAGTACTAAAAAACTGAAAGAAGTAGAGGTGTACGATGTAAAGTCGGGCAACTTTGGCAGCTTGCGTCAGGTAGATGGTATGAAACTGACTGCGGGCAAAAAATCTGAAGTAATACAAGTAGAACAACTAACTGTAAACAAAGCAACCAACAACACAAGGCAGGTATACGCAAAAGTAGCAGGCCTGAATATATTTGAAAATGACGGTAGTGGTTTGCAACTGAGTATAGGTGGCAGAGGATTGGATCCCAACCGTACATCCAATTTCAATGTTCGCCAGAATGGTTATGACATCAGTGCAGATGCTTTGGGGTATCCTGAAAGCTATTATACACCACCTGCCGAAGCATTGAAGCGTATTGAAATAATTAAAGGTGCGGCAGGATTGCAGTATGGTACACAGTTTGGCGGCTTGCTGAACTTTGAAATGAAGCACCCGGGTGCTGATAAGGCATTGTCTGTTGAAAGTAAGCAGACATTCGGCTCTTGGAATTTCTTTGGTTCTTACAACAGCATAAGCGGTACAAAAGGTAAACTAAGTTATTACGCATACATACATTACAAACGTGGTGACGGTTGGCGACCAAACAGCAAGTTTGAATCGCTGAATGCCTTTGCTGATATTCATTATCAGATAAACGAAAAACACAGGCTGGGTTTTGAATATACACGCCTGCAATACCTTGCACAACAACCCGGTGGGCTGGATGATAATATGTTTGATAAAGACCCTACGCAAAGTAACCGTACACGCAATTGGTTTGCCGTACAATGGAATCTTGCTGATGTTGAATGGGATTACGCAATATCATCGCGAACACGTTTGCTTACCAAAGTATATGGTTTGTTAGCGTCGAGAGATGCAATTGGTTTTCGTCCCAATCGCCCGTCGCAACCCGATAATGGTGGTGCAAGAGATTTGCTGAAGGGCACGTTTCAGAATATAGCTATAGAATCTCGTTTTCTGCATCGCTACACAATAGCGGGTGCAGGGCAAGTATTGTTGGTTGGTGTGCGTGCTTACAACGGATACAGCACCAATAAACAAGGCTATGTAAACAATGGGGCAGGGGCAGATTTCAGTTTCAGGAATGAGGAGAAAGAAGTGTTGTCTGATTATTCTTTCCCCAATACCAACTATGCTGCATTTGCAGAGCAGATAGTGCGCATCACACCCAAATGGAATATAACACCGGGTATAAGGATAGAGCATATTAAGACAAAAGCAGATGGTCTGTATCATGACAGGGTGCTCGACCTACGCGATAGTATCATCAGCGATGTGGTAACGTATGAGAACCGCGAATTGCCACGAACATTTGTCTTGGCTGCCGTAGGTAGCAGTTATAAGTTCAGCGAAGCGTTGGAGGCTTATGGTAACTATTCTCAAAACTATCGTTCGGTAACATTCAATGATATACGCGTTATCAATCCGTCTTTCGAGATAGACCCGAATATACAGGATGAAAAAGGATGGAGCAGTGATTTGGGTGTACGCGGAAACATAAAAGACAAGTTTCGTTTTGATGCCAATGTGTTTTATCTGTACTATGGCAATCGTATAGGTGAGTACTTTGCAGTAAAGAACAATACACAGGTGATACGTAAGCGTGGCAATGTTGGTGTGGCACAGATATACGGGCTGGAATCTTTTATGGAACTGGATGTATTAAAGCTGTGGAATATTAGTCCTGATACATGGGGTACTACCATCTATTCAAATCTTGCACTAACCGAAGCTACCTATACAAAAAGCCCTGTAAAGAACATAGAAGGCAAGCGTGTAGAATATGTGCCTTTCATCAACTGGAAAGCAGGTGTACAGGCCAACTATAAAAAGTTTAAACTAACCTACCAATTCAGCTACCTGAGCGAACAGTATGCAGATGCTACAAATGCAGAGAAAGGCGGATACAGTGGTGTGAACGGATTGGTGCCAACTTATTACCTGATGGATTTATCTGCAGGTTATAGCTGGAAGTGGTTGTCGCTTGAGGGTACAGTGAATAATATTGCCAATGTGCCATACTTCACACGCAGGGCAACAGGTTATCCTGGACCCGGCATTATACCCGGCGATGGTCGTGGTTTTTACATTACGGCAGGTGTAAAGTTTTAGCAGTATCAGTAAAGCAAAATACTACTGTTGATTGGAAGCCTCAACTATCAAATCTTTGATTCTTTCGTCGAATGCTTCTGTGTCGGTTTCCCAGTTGATGTCTATCTGATGTTTTTCAATCAGTGCATTGGGGTTGCCTTTCAGATACAGCTCGTAATCTTCATCGCCTGTTTCTACAACAGCCAGTTGCTGCTGTATGTGGGTGATGATGCGCTTTATCTCTGCGTTGGCAAATTCGCTGATAGGCGTATCGCCTGCAAGGTATTCTGTGATATCGTGTATATCCAGCATGGCTCAGTTAGTGTTTGTGAAACGGATTGATATACTAATTTACGGCATTCAGCTCTTTAAAACCAATCATTTTATTCGCCTCGGGGTCCCATACTTTCAGTCGGAAACAGGCTATGATATCTTTCGGTTTCAATGATGTTGTTCTTGCATCCTGCAGTTCAGGAAAGTCTTTGTATACCTCCGGCAATCTGTAGAATGGTATGCGCGAATTGAGGTGGTGTATGTGGTGGAAACCGATATTACCCGTCATGAATTGCATAAATGGATTCATCACCATATAGCTCGATGATTCCAATGCAGCCATTTCATATTTCCAGTCTTCTTTGTCGCAAAACTTAGTATCAGGGAAATTGTGTTGTGCATAGAACAGATAAGCACCCATTGCCGATGCCAGGAAGATAGGGATGAACACAAAGAACAACCATGTTTCCCAACCAAAGGTGGTGAAAATGAACCAGTTGAGCAGGCCATGTAATACCAATGCTATCAGCGAATCGTAATGCTTTTTAGGAGCACTTACAAAAGAGCTGATACACATACCAATGATGAACATGGTGAAATAGCCCATGATAATGGTAAAAGGATGACGTATGAAAAGATACATGCGTCTTTCGCTTTTTGTCATGCTCAGAAACTTTTCTTTAGTAGCTATGGGGTAAGAGCCAATGCTGGCGCTGAACAGTTTTGAATTGTGTGCGTGGTGATAATCGTGCGAGCGCTTCCAGATGCTGGAAGGTACCAGTACGTACCAACCATACGTGGTCATAATAACATCGGCCAGTACGGAGCGGTGCAATATGGCATGGTGTTGAAAATCGTGGAAGATGATAAACATGCGTACCATCAGCAAGCCTGCCAGCAAGCTGCATACAAGACGTGGTATTACGTACGGTATAAAGAAAGCGCCTGCCAATGCGGTAGCAAGCAGCAAAAGAGTAGATACCAGCAGCATCCAGCTTTTGGTACGGTCTTCTTTTGTATATGGCTTGGTAGCCAGTATCAGTTCTCTGCCTGTGCGCATTATGCTGTTGGTTTTTTGTGTTTCCATCTGCGGTGCGACCAGAGCCATACTTCAGGTTGTTCTATAATATCACGCTCCAGTTTGCGTGTGTGCATTTCAGATATTTCTCCTTCGGCAGTAGCTTTCGGGTTTTCGCAAAGCAATTCTGCATACATCACATATTCACCACGCTTCACACGCTTTACGGTTGCATATACGATAGGGTAGTTTATTTTTCTCGCTATCAGTTCTGTACCTCTGAATATAGGTGTGTCCTGATGCATGAATGTTGTCCAGTATGCACTTTCTGGTGCAGGTGTTTGGTCTGCAATGAAAGCGGTAGCATTCAACTCATTTTTGTTCTCCAGCATTTCTCTGAAAGTATCTTTCATAGCTATCAGTTTGGTGCCAAAACGTGTACGCATTTTATACATCAGCCAATCAAAGTATTTGTTCCTGATAGGATGATATATAACATACAATTGCTGTTTTAGTTGAAGGCTGAACGTATTTCCCGCCCATTCCCAGTTGCCGAGGTGGCCCATCACCAATACGATGCTCTTGTTTTCGGCTGCCAGTTTATCAAACAGTTCTTTTGCACTGGGGTGGAAGTAGCAATGTTTCTGCATGGCTTCCTTGCTGATGGTCAGTGTCTTGAAGGTTTCCAGAAACAAATCGCACAGGTACTTGTAGTAACGTTTGCCGATAGCTTTTATTTCAGCCTCGCTTTTGTCCGGGAATGAATTGCGCAGGTTGGTATGTACCACTTCCTTGCGATACCCGAGTATATGATACAGGAGTATATAGAAAAAATTGGATACCATATACAGTACCCTGAATGGCAATATCGATATCAGGTAGATAAACGGTAATGCGATATAATAAACTAGAGCCAAAAGATGCGTTTTTTCAATATTTGTACAGGTACAAATATAACACGCAAACGGCTATTTACCCCTATGCTTGTGCCTCGTGCGGACGTATTCTTAATATTACCATCTTTGATGTGGGTGTATTGCTCTTTTCTGCCACACTGCCTATCGGTACCAGTACATTGGTTTCGGGGAAGTAGGTAGCGGTACACTTTTCGGGTATGCTGAATGGTATGATGATGAATTTGCGTGCTACACGTTCTACACCTGCGTGGTAATTGTAGAGGTCTACTACATCATTGGCTTTGTAGCCTGCTTTCAAAATGTCTTTCTCATTCATGAAAATGACACGGCGCTCGTTGAGGATGCCGCGATAACGGTCGTCCAGCCCGTAGATGGTAGTATTAAACTGGTCGTGGCTGCGGATGGTCATCATCATATACTCGCCATCTTCCAGCTTAGGGAATATTACATCGGCTACATTGAAGTGTGCCTTGCCTGTTGTCAGTACATTGAATTTGCCATTGCGTGCATTGTTGGGCAGGTAGAATCCACCTAATTGACGCACACGCTGATTGTAGCTATCAAAGCCCGGTATTACCAGTTCTATATCGTTGCGGATGTAGTCGTAATGTTCAAGATACAAATCCCAATTTATCTTGCTGCGGTTGCCCAGTGTTGCTTTTGCCAGCTTGGCTACTATCACAGGTTCGCTCAGTAGTTGGTCAGATACAGGTTTCAATCCGCCCTTGCTCATTTGCACCACACCCATCGAGTTTTCGCAACTGATGAATTGCTCCTCACCATTCAGCACATCTTTATCGCTACGTCCCAAGCAGGGGAGTATTAAAGCTTCTTCGCCTGTTATCAGGTGGCTGCGGTTCAGCTTGGTAGATACATGCACCGTTAGTTTGGTACGGCGCAATGCCTCTGCGGTGTACTCCGTATCGGGCGTTGCAGACAGGAAGTTGCCACCCATGGCAATGAATACTTTTGCCTTGCGCTGATGCATGGCATGTATGCAATCTACCACATCATACCCATGATGGCGTGGTGGTTCAAAACCATAAACCTGCTGCATCTTATCAAGGAAAGCTTTCGGTGGCTTTTCGTAGATGCCCATCGTCCTGTCGCCCTGCACATTGCTGTGTCCTCGTACTGGGCAGGTACCTGCACCTTCTTTACCAATACTGCCTTTCAGCAGCAGCAGGTTCACTACTTCTTTAATGGTATCTACCGCATTTTTATGCTGCGTAAGCCCCATAGCCCAGCAGGCTATTATCTTGCTCTTGTTCTTAAATATTTCGGCCGTCTGCTTTATCTGCTCAAGCGATATACCGCATGCTTCTGCCAATTCATGCAGATTATACTTGCTTACGTTATTCAGATAATCTTCGTAGCCTGTAGTGTTTTGTGCAATGAAATCGAGGTCGAAGACCGTGCCCGGTGCTTTGGCTTCTTCTTCCATCAGCAACTTGGTAATGGCTTTGAGCAGTGCCATATCGCCATTCAGCTTTATTTGCAGGAAGATGTCTGTAAGCCTTGCTTTGATGCCCAACGCACCCTTTACCGTTTGCGGATTGCTGAAGCCCATCAAGCCCGTTTCGGGTAGTGGGTTTACAGATATAATGGTACACCCGTTTTCTTTGGCTTTTTGCAAAGCACTGAGCATACGAGGGTGGTTGGTACCGGGGTTTTGCCCCAGTATTATGATTACTTCTGCCTTGTAAAAATCCTCGAGCGTTACAGAGCCTTTACCTATACCCAGACTTTCATTCAACGCTACACCACTGCTTTCGTGGCACATATTAGAACAATCGGGTAGGTTGTTGGTGCCGTATTCGCGAACAAAGAGTTGATATAAATACGCAGCCTCGTTACTCGTACGTCCTGATGTGTAGAACACAGCCTCGTCTGGACTGTCTAATGCGTTCAGGTGTTCGGCTATTTTCTTAAAAGCATTGTCCCAACTGATGGGTTGGTAGTGCGTGCCACCTTTGGGCAGATACATTGGCTCTGCCACGCGGCCCTTTTTACCTATACGATAATCGTCATTCTCTGCCAGCTCCTGTACAGAATACTTGGCAAAGAAATCGGCATGTAGTTTTTTAGTGGTTGCTTCTTCGGCAATGGCTTTAGCGCCATTCTCACAATACTCTGCAATAGGTGAGCGATGTCCGTCAGGGTCGGGCCATGCACAGCCGGGACAGTCAAAACCATCTTTCTGGTTCAGCTTTGCCAGTGCTTTGAAACCACGCCCGAAACTCATCTCCCCAAACACATGCTTGATGCTGGATATAACAGCAGGTATGCCCGCCGCAGCGTCATGTACATGCGTGAATTTTATCCCCGTAAACTCTTCGGGGTTCTCTGCATTGGGCTGGTCTTGCTTGTTGATATCTTCGCTCATTTCTTTTGCATATTATAGAGTATGGCAGCAGGGTTGTCGTAGTTGTCGTCTTGGTTATCGTGTGTTTCGTCCAGGCACTTAAAGTCTTTTTCAAGCAGCAGGTATAGCTTCTTGCCATTGCCCAAATCCACATTGTGCTCGTAGCCAACCTTTTGGCTGGTAGCCCATTCGTGCGCTTTGGTAGCAGGCATAAAAACCGTAATGGTATTATCTGCAAACGATGCTGCCATTACATCGGCATCGTAGCGTTGCAATGCATATATAAATGTGGTATTGCCAAATTCGGTACGCTCCTCGAGGTAGCCTTCAGTGGCAAACCTGTCCATCTCGCTCTTCGTAACACGCATCCTGATGGAGCTGCCTTTGATTCTTAGTTTCATACTGCTATCCGTTGATTGCCTGTATAAATATTAAAACGTTCACCACGCAGAAAACCGATAAGCGTCATACCAAACGCTGCCGCTGTTTGTGCTGCAAGGCTGGATGGTGCGCCCACCGCCGCCACAATGCGGATGCCCGCCATGGCTGCTTTCTGTATCAGTTCGAAACTGGCACGCCCGCTCAACAAAAGTACGTGATTATCCATCGGTACCATGCCTGCCTGCAGGGCTGCACCTATCAGTTTATCAAGCGCATTGTGCCTGCCTACGTCTTCTCTCAATAAAATTAAACTTCCTGCGGCATCAAACAAAGCAGAAGCATGTAGCCCGCCTGTACTATCAAACACCGCCTGCTGCTGACGCAGCATATCGGGTAGTTGGTAGATGAGTGTTGAGGGGATAAGCAGTTCATCGCTGCCAGCCTCTACATTGCACACCGTTTGTATGGCACTGATAGACGACTTGCCGCACACACCGCAGCTGGATGTGGTGTAGAAATGCCTTTCCAGTTTTCCCAAATCCAGTTCCACATCTTCCTTCAGCACTACCTGTACAATATTGTCGGGTACTGTGAAAGCCCCCTTAACATCGCTGTATTGTTTGATGATACCCTCTGTAAACAGGAAGCCTACTGCCAGTTCGGTATCGGCACCGGGGGTGCGCATGGTTACCGAGAGGCTTTTCTGAATACGGGCATCTGCCTTGCCATAGTTGATGCGTATCTCCAACGGTTCTTCCGTTGCCAGTACATCATCCACATCGGCCATGCTGCCTGCATGCACTTTTCTGATGGCAATATGTGATACTGAGGTATTCATTACCACTAATTTACGGTGTTTAGTTGACTTGTTGATTGGTTGATTAGTTGACTGGTTGATTAGGGTGTTCGAGTGTTCAGGTGTTCGGATTGTGAACACTTGAACAGGTGAACAGTTTGTGTACGGGGTGTACGAGTGTACAGGTGTACGAGTTCGTACAGCGGGACAGTTTTGTATGCAGGGTGTCCCAACTGTCCCATTTGTCCCATTGGGACAAAAACACCAATTATTAGCTAATAAACATAAGTAGGTTCAGCATTGCTTTTATTGGATATGTACAAATACAATGAATCTACATCAGCATTTGACAAATTTGGGAACTTCATACACTCCATATCATTCCACATCTTGCGCATTTCTTTTGACTGTTTGTCATTGGGTTTGAATTTCGGGTTTGTAAGAAATTTTCTTAACCAACGAGTATCTCGGTTTACTATAGCAGATTTCAATGCTGGTCCCGTTGCGTCTTTTAGTAGATGATGACAGGAAGCGCAGTGAGATTGGAAAAGTTGATTGCCTTTATCGTAGCCAGAAGAAAACTTGTCTATGGAGATATCTGAATTGCCACAAATTGCAAGCTCTTCTTTTACTGTATCGGGTTTGTTGTAGATAGCCATGTATGCGAATATGCCTGCTACACCCAGTAGTAATATCCAGCTACAGGTTATGAGGATTCTTATGTTTCGCAGCGACATGATAGTAAAGTTAGTATATGTGTTCGAGTGTTCGGCTGTTCGGATTGTGAACACCTGAACAGGTGAACAGTTTGTGTACGGGGTGTACGAGTGTACAGGTGTACGAGTTCGTACAGCGGGACAGTTTTGTGTACAAGGTGTCCCAACTGTCCCACTGTCCCATCTGTCCCATTGGGACAGTGGGACAAAAACACTCACTCGCGTCATTGCGAGGCACGAAGCAATCTGGTCTCGTGCTGGTATGCCCTCCAGGAGCCAACCACCCCGATTGGCAACGATATGCTTCGCATCTCTCCGCCAATATCCCCTCCTAAAAACAGGAGGGGAATCTAATGTTATATTATAAGTTTTTAGTGTTCATGTTCCGAACAGGTGAACACCTGAACAGTTTGTGTGTTCGGGGTGTCCAAGTGTCCAATGTTGGACAGTGGGACAAATTACCTGTTGTGTATAGTGTAAGGGGTGATTACTTTATAATCAGGTATAGTTTTCATTAAACTATCTCTATTAGTTCTATAGTAAGTATATACTGCTTTTTGATTTTCATTATTAAATACATATCCGTAGTATACATAGGTCTCTGTTTCAAACATATATTCTATACAACCACCATGTTTTTTATTGCAACCATATTTCATTCTCTTGATATAACTTTCAATATCATCTGTAGTTACATAAACAGATGATTCATTATCCCGTATATAGTCGAAAGTATAAGGATATGGTTCTTGCTCGGCTCTTACTACAGTTAAATTGTTTTTATCTAAACAGTATTTAATACTGACAATCTTCTTATAGTTATCTATATCAGTTCTGTACTGTATATATGCAAACAGATAATCTTTATTAAGTACATAATGTGGACCGTATTGTCTGTAACCATTCCCTAAAATGTTAGCAAACGCAGGATTTATTTTTATATAGTTTGATACTGATTGTTTAACATCATTATGTGTGTATTTATTGTAGTTAGGAATAGCTTTTTGCAGCGTTAGCTTATTTGTTTTGTGTATAAGGTTGTGCTTTATGTCTTTTATTGTGTATTCTTTATAATAGCCGTAATATATAAAGCTATCTGATTCATATATTATATCTGCGGGCATACCTTCAGATAAGCTTGGGAATTTTAAAGTAGTATTTAAGAATGCTTGTAAATCTGTTTCGTAAGATTTATCCAATAAGCCCAGTGAGTCAACTTCACGTAAGGAATATTTAATTCTATCTGCCTTACGTGCGTATGTAGTATTAACAGACAATAATATTAGTAGTGATAGTGTGTATATGCTGTTAACCATATATAGCTGTATATAGTCTTAAAATTATATAATGTAATATAAGTTTGATATCGTTTAGTTTCAATTTAACAGTTGTTTGTGTGTTTTTGTCCCACTGTCCCAATGGGACAAATGGGACAGTTGGGACAGTTGGGACACTTGGGACAGCAAATTGTTCGGGTGTTCAGGTGTTCGAAACTCGAACAGGTGAACAGTAATTATTCATCATATTATCTGAATAGGTGTTTTTGTCCCACTGTCCAACATTGGACACTTGGACAGTTGGGACACTTGGGACACTTGGGACAGCCTGTACACAAAAATGTCCCACTGTACTAACTCGTACACCTGTACACTCGTACACTTTCGTACACCCCCGATATCATTTAAAGACGGCAGTTGTAATAGATGTACCTTTAATAAGCAGTTATTAAACAAGCTGTGCAACATCATGTCAACGCCGAAAGAGATACCCGAAGTACCACAGCAACCACACAAACCGGAGCAACAACCCAATGAACCGTCTCAACAACCTTCTCCGCCTGAAGTAAAACCCGATACAGAACCGCAACAACCTCCAAGCAAGCCCGAAATGCCACCAATGCCTGCACCCACCAACCCGACAAACCCGGGTGGGATTTAGTAAGGCGGTAGTAGTAATATAAACTGTTCGGGTGTTCAGGTGTTCACAACTCGAACAGGTGAACAGTAGTGTTGTTTCTGAACGGGATGTATTATATTTTTATACAAAGCAATCTTATGAAACCTCTATTGATACTCCCGATAGTATTCCTGACCATACTGTTTGCAGGATGTACGAAAGACAAAAACAATTCTGTAACGGGTAATAAGCTGAAAGCGGGCAGATGGCAAATATCCGCATCTGTACTTATTACTGCTTACAATGGCAAAGACACTGCTATAGATTACTACAGCGGTTGGCTGGCATGTGAGCAGGACGATTACATGGAGTTTGGCGACAAGGGTAAAGGCACGAGTAACGAGAACGGTAACAAATGCCCTGAAGATGCGCAGGTTACAGACTTTGAATGGGAATTGCAGGAAAATGATACCAAACTAATAATCACTTTAACCGGTGGTGCTAAATTGAGAAGTACAGGGAACAGTACTGCCGCGTCTGAGATATTGGAATTAGAATCCACACACTTGAAACTAAAGCATACAGAAGTGAAAAACGGACAGACAGCCGTAATCATTGAAACATACAAAAACACGAGATAATCGCTATCCTGACTATGGACAATACACAACGTGTTTACCGAATGTCTTTTGCCAGTGTATACCCTTTGTATATAAACAAGGTGGAAAGAAAGGGACGTACAAAGGAGGAGGTAGATACCATCATCTACTGGCTTACAGGTTATAATGCCAAAACCCTGCAACAGCAGATAGATAACAAGACCGATTTTGAAAACTTCTTTGCACAAGCACCTGCCTTCAACCCCAATGCAACGAAGATAACAGGCGTTATCTGTGGCTATAGGGTAGAGGACATAGCAGACCCCGTAATGCAAAAAGTGCGCTATCTGGATAAACTGATAGACGAGCTGGCAAAAGGCAAAGCGATGGAAAAGATACTACGGAGCTAGTGTTTCTCTAACCAGGCAATACCCTCGTTTACTACATCCAGCGTATGGTTGGTGGTTGGCCTGCCATCTTCTCCATATTCGTTGAAGTAGTGGTCGTAAGGATAAAATTTAAAATCTATATTCTTCTTGCCTTGCCTGATGCTTTCTATGTATAAATAATCTGTACCAGCTACAGAGGAGTTATGGTCTTTCATAGCTGCTACTATGTATAGCGGTATATTAGTTTTCAGAATATCGGTAGCAGGTACGTAGCTGCCAAAGCTGCTCCAGCGTTTGTAGGTGTGTCCGTACCATTCTTTGTCGGTAGCATCGGGGTGTGCAAGTATTTCTTTAAATACCTGTGCAATAGAGTCTATGTTTTGCTGTGCCTGTTCGTGTGTTATTTTACCTGCTATAGCATCGGCACGTTGTTGTTGGGTAAAGTCGTAGAGCTGGCTGAGTCCGTTGCCTACATACAGCAAGCCATGTGTTATGCTTTTATTCATACCCAGTAGCTTTGCGCCTACCTGAAAACCCTCGCTGATACCCATAATGGCAACCTGTGCTTTGTTGTAGGGTATTTGTTTCATAGCGTCTTTCAGTACCGCATCGGCAGCATCGGCACGCCATTGCAGCGACAGGCGTTGGGTGTATTGCTGTGGTGCATTGTAGGCAGGCGCACCCGTTGCAGGGTCTCTATGCACACTATCGATGAAAGGCACACCCGGCTTGCTGATGATGATGACATGATACTTATCGCCCATAGCCTGCATATCTAAGGGTACTGTACTCATTGTACCTCTTGCCGTGTGTTGAAACAACGGGAATGGCCCCGAACCATCTATATACAGCAGTATGCCCAGTGGCTTGTCTATATTTTTCTGAGAGATGTAATAATGCACATCGCCCAGTTTACTGTCTTTTATGGTAAATGATTGGTAGCCCAGTTGTTCGGGCTTTTGTGCATGTAGTTGTGTTGTGCAAAACAATAGCAGTAGTAATGCTATGCAGGTTTTCATACAATCGCGGTTTTCGCCGAAATTATATGCTTCGCTCTTTTCCGAAAAACAGCAGGCTTGTTTTTAACGTTTTCTTAGGCGGCTTCCTTAGTATATCTGCGATAGTTTTACCAATGCTTCCATATAGCCCATGCGGGTGTCTACACTTTGCAGTATGCTTGTGTCTTCGGGTATTATCTTCTGTGCGTTAGCTTGTTTCAGTATCCATTGCAGGGAGTATTGCCCCATGTCGTACTGAGACTGTACGATATCGCGTATCTCCGGTGTGTAGATGCCCAGCAGGGGTTCGTACACATTTTCCTCATCATTAAAGAATACGGTAGTGCGCCCGTTGTATTCGCGTGCCAGTTTTTGTATATCGCCCCGTTTTATATAGGGATAGTCGCAACCCAATAGCAGAAAGCTATCATCGGGAAACAACCTGTATGCCGATAGCAATGCCGCCATAGGCCCTATATGCCTGTATGTCGTAGCATCTGTAATGGTAGGGAGGCTATCGCCAATAGCTGCTGCCTGCTCTGCATTGCAGGATATATGTACATCCTCGCATAGTGGTTGCAGTAGTTCGTACAGCCATTCGCGTTGTGGTACGTTATGGTATTGCAATTCGCTCTTATCCATCCCCATGCGTGTGCTTTGTCCGCCGCAAACTACAAGTCCATGTAATACACTCATTCAAAAAAAGATTTATCAAGTATGCTTGCGTTTTCTATTCCGTAATGAACCCTGGCTTCGTCGAGCAGGTAATCGCGTATTACTAAGAGGAGTTTGTTTTGTGAATCCTTTCGGGATTTATACAAATATATGATATCAGACAATAAAGGTTCAAGCCCTGAGGATTGTTTTATTTCCAGCAGCCCTACTTCATCCACTATCACCCAGTCTGCATGGCTGTTGGCACTGCGTTGCAGTATTTGCTGTGCCAGATGAAAGCCTGTTTTGCTAAAGCGAAACTTGCCAATCATGGTCACGTCATTTTCTGGGTGGCTGGCACGTACCTGTAGCGGGTGGTAGGTTTTGTTGGCTACGTCATACAGCATACGCCACTTATCTACATCGGGCGTCAGTATGCCTGCTACGTTGGGGGTGCGTTGCAACCAGTTCATCAACAGGGTGGTTTTGCCACTGTGTATGGGTTGGCTCAGTATGTAGATGTTGTTATGCTCCGTCATCGCCCTGCAAGCTTGCTACTATCAGTATGAAAAGGAAACCTGTGTATTTGCGTATGCCCTTGTATTGCACCGTAGCCAGCTGATAAGCGGGGCGTATATAGCTGCGCATTTGCGGCATCATATCCAGTATGGGTTGTAGCTGCTCGCCGTGTTTACTGCGGCTGCTGTTTATCCAGCGTTGCATAGCCCATTTCATAAACGGTGCTACTATTCCGAATATCAGTAGCAATACAGCCAGTGTGCGCAATATAGCATACATGGCTTTGCTCATACTACCGCTAAAAGCAAATACCATTGCTATAAACACAAGGGTAGATAAGAGAAAGACCAGTTTGCGGGCAGGACTTTTCTTCTTGCCTGTTGGTGTAGCTGTATCATTATCTGTAATAAGTTGCAACTTTCCTATGGCCTCAATCCGCTTGGGCAGGCGAGATATCCAAATACCAATAACAAGCCCCCAGAGGGTGTATATACTGCCGTAGATGGCTATTATCCAGAAGCTGTAAGATGTGTCTGCCGGCAGGTGGAAACTGCTGAGCAGGTTTTGAAAGAATTTATCTACCGCTTCCCACAAAGACTTACCGAATACAATGGTCATCATCAGCAACATCTGGAAGGCACTCTCCAACATGGCTATAATGGCAAACAGTACAGAGGCAATGGTATAGTTGGGTATGGTACGATACATTAGCGCACCAATTAAGCCCTGAAAGCCTACCGCCACATAAGCAGGTATGCCCGATTGCGGACTAACAGCCGCCTTTACCAGTATTACCAACAGGGTAGCTTGCAGCATTTGCCGCATATTGTTGCGGGTATAGTGTGCCAGCAATCCTATGATAACCACTGCAAAGCCACCTACAAAGAAGCCTGTCAGGGGTATCTTCAGCGCATGCATCCACCCGCCGAGGCCGCTTTCGCAAAGCGCCCACAGGGCTGTCAGGCGTTGTATGGCAGATGTATTGTTTCGCACAGTATGTAAATATAATATGCGAAATACGAATAGCAGCTATCTGGCAATACTAATTGTTGCCGTGCCTGTTTGCTGCCTCGATGTTAACTTCAGGATGTATGTACCCGATGCTATGCTTGCAGGTAGCACCACTTCATTATCGGGCAACGAGTTATACAGTAGTTGTTTGTTGTATACTACCTCGCCCAACACATTGGTCAGTTTTATATCAAGCGCATCTGTAGCAGAAAAATCACCTTTTATCCTGAATATCCCTGTGCTTGGGTTGGGGTATATGCTGAATGGTTTATTTATTGCACTGTTGATACCTAAATTGGTATTGATGATATTTGGTGTACTTGTAGAGTCAATAACACATTTATCAAGCCTTTTTACCCATACCGTTATTGTATCTCCGGTTGTAAAGTCTACAGAAGATGTACCAACATAAAAGCTGTCTGTAGCACCAATGATGTCAATGCCATTTTTGCGCCATTGGTATTGATATTTGCTGCCTGTAAGGCTGGTGCTGAAAACTGTTCTTGTAAAAGGCCCTGCGTTAAGGCTCGGCAATACAGTTACAACAAGCGGTATTGACGGTGCTGTAGCCAGTATATCTGTAGCCGTAACCCTTATACCTACTGTATCTGAATAACATTGAAAACCCGGATAGGTCATTGTATGGTAGTACATGCCCGTATCACTAAGGCCTGCATTTTTTAAGGTGATGATACCTCTTATTTCAAGCAATGTTTTCTTTCCAAACCAATAGTGGTCCCACACTATAGGAAAATTATTCGTTTCAATAATACTCAACGAATCACCAACACATACAGGTGCATTGCCTCCAAGCTGTAGTGTGGAATTGGGTGGTGTGCCATATACCTGAATAAAAACAGTATCGCTCTCTGAAGTACATCCTGCTTTTGATACTGTAAGAATGTAGTTTCCTGTACCTAACCCTGTTGGCATCATGAACGATGGATTTTGTGAAGATGATGTAAAGCCATTCGGGCCTGTCCAGCTATAACTGATGCCTGTACCCGTAGCAGAGCCGTATAGGTTTGTTAGTCTTCTGTCGCAAGCAGGTATTGGTCCGTAGCTGGCATTGGGTTGCATATTGCATGGCTGTGCTTTAGAAGTATGGCTAATGAGCAGTATCACAACCCAGAGTGTAAGTTTAAGGTTCATATTATAGGTTTATATTACTGACAGTAAATCTAAAGAATAAGGTTGGAATAAAGTGTTTTTTATTGATATGTATCATCTGTATAATTGAAGAATATCATATTATGAAACCAATGCAGGTAATAGCTTAGCATCGCTCAATATATCAATATAGGTTATGCAAAAATTGCTCTTATCGGCGTTGTTGGTCATACACGGGTTGATTCACCTCATCGGTTTTGTTTCGGGTCTGGGTATAGCCAATATCAAAGGCTACACCGGTAGGTCTGTGATAGCACTGGGTAATAATGCAGGCAAGATAATGCCCTACCTGTGGCTTGTAGCATGTGTGTTGTTTGTGTTCTCTGCTGCAGGGTATCTGTTAGGAAAGCATAATTGGTATATACCTGCTATAGTTGCATTGGTGCTGTCTCAGCTATTGGTTATTCTCTACTGGCCCGATGCCAAAGCAGGCACAATTGCCAATGTGATAGTTGCTGTAGTGGTAGTATTTGCTGCGTCATCGGCAGCGTTCTTTCGTAATGCAGATAATGAAACAGTTAGTATTCTGCACCAACCTGTAAAACCACATGTTGTAGTAACACAGGATATGCTTGCACATCTTCCCGAACCTGTACAAAGATGGTTGAAAGCCAGTGGGGTAGTTGGTAAGGAAATGGCACACAAAGCCTACCTGACACAAACAGGGGAAATGTGTATAAAGCCCGGTGGAAAATGGATGCCTGCAAAAGCTGAACAGTTTTTCAATATCGATAATTCCTCTTTTATATGGACGGTAAAAGTGCAGATGATGCCGGGCATTACCATGACAGGCAGGGATAAACTGCAACACGCGCAAGGCAATATGCTGATAAAACTGCATGGGCTATTTAGCATTGTTGATGCAAAAGGTGAATTTATAGATCAGGGTACTATGCTACGGTATCTGGGAGAGATATGTTGGTTCCCTTCCGCAGCATTGCAACCATACATTAGCTGGAAACTAGTAGACGTCAATAGTGCAGAGGCAACACTCAGTTATGATAATAAGTCAGTTTCTGCAATATTCACTTTTGATGCACAAGGCAGGCTGATAGCTACCACTGCTAAACGCTACATGACGCTTGATGGCAAATCTACATTGGAAGAATGGGTGATACCATGTACTGAATGGCAGGTGATACATGGTATTACTATACCCGTAGCAGGTAGTGCTATGTGGAAGCTGAAGAGCGGAGACTATGAATACTACAGATGGAGAATGACGGGTATTACGTACGATAATGATTTACCCGCAGTTAATAGTACGCTCTGACAGGTTTAAAATCTGATTAAAAGAGTCATCAACAACAAACCATGATAACCCTTTCATGTTAATTAATAGGTAACTTTAACGATGTTGTTTTAAGGATGATGACACAGGTCATTTATATTGTATATATACTGTGTTAACTTAGAATGACGTAAAGTTGATACTATGAGACTCCGTAAGAAAACATACTGCATTGCTATTGCTGGACTATTTAGTGCAGCTATATCTTGTAAGAAGCCAACAGATGATAATAATGGTGGTGGCACAACTAGTTGCCAACAGGTAGAGATGACACCTTATAATTGGGTAAATCCTGCACGTTTCCCGATAGCAGATATTCCTACCGATAACGTGATGTATGTAGAGCGCATCAATCTTGGTAAGAAGCTATTTTATGATGCTCGTCTGTCAAACAACGGAGAAACTTGCGAAACTTGTCATAAACAAAGTATGGGGTTCTCTGCAAGCGATGTTTCTACATTTGATAAAGGCTTGCAAAAAATGCCATTAGTCAATCTTGCATGGTATAAGAACTTTATGTGGAGTGGTCGTATTGTGGGTACACTGGAAGATGTGATGTTTGCCGAGCTGACGAAGCGTTTCAGTACAGATTTTACGAAGATAAATGCAATACAGGAGTACAAAGACCTTTTTTGTAAGTATTACGGTACGGATAATATCACTGCTGAACTGATGGCAAAACCACTTGCTCAGTTTATGCGTGTATTGGTGTCAAAAAACAATAAATACGACCGCTATTTATTAGGCCTTGAAAGTTTTACATATGCCGAACAGCAAGGTGCAGATATATTCTTCACTGAAAAAGGTGATTGTTTCCATTGTCATGTTCAGGTATTAACTACAGACAATGCGTTTCACAATAATGGTCTTGATAGCCTGTATGCAAAAGATATAGATAAAGGACGTTTCAATATTACGGGTAATGTTGCAGACCTTGGTGTGTTTCGTACTCCGAATTTGAGGAATGTTGCTTTGCGTACCGAGTTTATGCACGATGGCAGGTTTAAGACACTGGAGGAAGTAGTAGAGTTCTATGATCATCAGGTGCACATAGGTGTTAAGAATATAGACCCGATAATGGTAAAGCCTGCTAAACTGAATGGTGGTCTTAAGCTGACTACTGTTGAAAAACAACAATTAGTAGCATTCCTGAAAACACTGACTGATGATGATTTCATCAATAATCAGGCATTCAAACAATAATCTATTCCGTTAGTCCTTCTCTGGAAAGGAATTTTGAATCTGTAAGCGTTTGTAAAAACAGGATGATTTTTCTTTGCTCATCTGCTGTAAGGTGTAAACCGGGTTTGCCATTTTTTACTAGCAGTGGCGATAAAGACGGTGTTTGTTTTACGCTGTCTGCATAATGACGCAGCACTTGTTCAAGCGTGGTAAATCTGCCATCGTGCATATAAGGTGGGGTAACAGCTATGTTGCGTAATGTGGGTACTTTAAATGCCCCCCAGTCTTCTTCTCTGCGTGTTATTCGATATCTGCCTGAGTCTATGAATGTATAATCTATGCCATTGTTTTTAAAGCTATAGTCTGTTAGTAATGGTTCGGCGTGGCATTCACTACAGTTTTGTTTAAAGAGATTGTAACCGTCTTGTTCGTCTTGCGTATAGCTAGCTTTACCTGTGTATACATCATCGTACTTGGAAGATGCAGAAACAAGATTGCTCATGTATTGTGCCAGTGCCCAAAACATTTGTTGGTCGTCTATACTGTCTCTGTGAAATACATTTTTGAAAAGGGTAGGGTATTCTTTATGCCTGTTCAGTTTGTATATGATGTTTGATATCGTTTCTGCCATTTCTACCTTATTGGTAAGCGGTGTCAGTGGCATTACCTCCAAATGATTAACGCCACCATCCCACATAAAGCTGGTATTCCAAGCCATGTTGAATACGGCAGGGGTATGCCTGGTACCTGTTTTGCCGTCTATACCTTTGCTGAGTGGTATGTTTACATCAGCAAATGCGTGTTCTTGTTTATGACAGCTACCGCATGATATGGTATTGTTGGCAGAGAGTAGCGGGTCGAAGAATAGTTTTCTGCCCAATTCAAAACCTGCCTGACTGTAAGTGTTCTTGTCATTTGTGTAATGTGCAGGCGGAAAGTGAGAGGGGCGTTCGGGAGTGTTATTTGCAACAGGTGTGCTGAAGTCTGCATCAGCTTTACAGGCACTTATACACGTCAACCCTGCTAATAATATGATATAGGATTGCCTGCGCATAAATGCCTGTACTGATTACTGATTATTGAACACTTGTGAGTGTTACGTTATTATAAAAGTCTTTTGCCATTGTCACTGCTTCTGCTCCTGGCATGTGTATAACACTAACAGTAGCCAAACCCGGAGATGTGTGCCAAATCCTTGCAGGGTTTACAGTAAATGTCATGGTTGGTGTTGTGCCATTTGCAACTTTCACCGTTTTGCCAAATTCTGCTGTTTTTACGGTTACAATATTGTTCGTACCGCTAAAGCCACCTAAATGTATGGCGAATTTTCCGGTCGGGGAATTAGGTGAATCGCCTTCTGCCTTCAGCATAATGTAGCCACTGTTCCAATCCCAGAACATCCCTGATGTTAAAGACAACGCACCTGTTTGCGCACCGCTTACATTGTGCAGGCTATCTATCCCCATTGTATATTCCACAGCAGTGTATTCGCCCTCAGGTACATTTGGAATAGAGAAAGAAGATTCTGCTGCAGTTTTAGCATCTATCAGGTAATAGCTTTCAGGCTGTGTCCACCAAGTACCGTCTGCTTTTTTCAACTTGAAGTTGGATATAAAAAACCTGAAGTTTGTGAATGTCAGCGAGTCGCCTGTTTTAGGATGCACATATAGTTTGTTCAGTTGCCAAGGTACCATATCAGCACCAAACACATAATTTATTTTACCGTTAACAGCACCATATACCGGTACAACAGGCCCCGGTTCAGGGTCTTTGTCTCTTTTACATGAGTCGAGTCCTAAAATAGCAGTAGCTGCAAGTATCAGGCTATATTTACTAAGCGTAGTTTTCATAATTATTCGCTTTTATTTCTACTAAGTTAGCAAATCAAACAGAGAGTTTTTGTGACTTTTGTCACACTTCTTTCTTTGTTTCAGTTTTTACTTTTCGGTTAATAGGATTGAAACGTGAGAGTTTTGAAGTGTCTATGATTTTATGCTCTGTCAGGTAGTGAATAACTTTATGTTCCAGCCAATGATGGAAAGGCAGCAGCATACTGATGATGATGATTTTTATGCCCAGCATCTTCCACGGTTCGTGGTGTGTTATCTCCATTATTTTATGGTCTGCTAGTAGGATGATGAACTCGAAAAAGAAGATGAAAGAGAAGAAGCCAAGCGATTTTATGATAATCTTTGAGACTTTAAATGAGCCTAACATCGTCAGGAGTATAAAGCAGGAAATAATGCCGATGATGATACCCATGTATTGCAGATTGTGTCTGCGTTCTGTTTGTTTTTCCTCCAGTTCGGCAAGTATTTGTCTTTGTTTGGTTTCGTTGTCTATCTCCATTTGCAGCATTGCATCCTGTTTGGTTACAGCTTGCTGCTCATCTGCATATTGTTTGTTTAGCCTTGTATAGGTATATGCTTTTGTTATGTCTCCTTGCGTATAATACAGTGAATCCAGATACCTGCTGCTTTCTATCATGTAGGGTAGGTAGTTGGCATCTTTTGCTGCATTAAATGCCTGTTCCATTTTTGCGGTGGCAAGTTTGCTGTCATTGTTTCGTAGTAAGAACTGCGCATAGCGTTTCAGGAAGTTGGACAGATATATTTTTTGCCCGCCCAGTTTTCTCAGTACTATGCTTTCTGCAGTTGCATAGGCTGTCGTCGCAGCTGGGATGTCGTTGTTGTTTTCGTGTACGTATGCCATGAGCCTATAGTAAGAAATGCTGTCTTTTTGCTGCATTTCCTGTAGCTCTGCGGGGTATTGATTTATATAAAAATCTGCAAGTTCTGCAAACATCCCGTTTTGTAATAGATAAGTACTGTGGTTGTTGATGGCATTCTTGTACAATCGCTTATTGTTGTGTCTTTCTGCAAAAGCAATTATTCTTTTTGTCAGTTTTTCAGCATTGTTTCGTTCTTTGTTATAATAGTACTTTTCAGATAAATCGCATTGCAAGTTCATGATAATGGTAGAGTCTGTAATATGCAATTTTGGTATCAGTGATATTTGTTTCAACTTGTAATCTCTTGCCTGTGCATAGTTACCAATCAGCAGGTAGAAGAAAGATAAGTAGTGGTAACAATCAGATACTGCTTGCAGGTTTTGTTGTTTCTGGGCAATCGTAAGTGCGTTTAGGTAGTTTCTGAAAGCATCTAGTTTGTTGTTTGTTTGCTCCAGGCATTTGCCCCATTGCAAAAAGCATTCGCACTTCAATGTATCATTGCCATTTAGTCCGGCATAGTAAAATGCTTTGTTGATACTTTCTATTGCCTTATCAGTATTGCCTGTCGCCATATTCGCTTTAGATATAGCTGCGTATGCATAGTAGTACCATTCATTGTTATTATGATTCTTTGCAAGTGTTAGTAGTGAGTTCGCATATTCATTAGCTTCTTCTGTATCAGTTGCATTATCCAGCCTGAAATACCAGTTATATGCCTTTGCCATCAGTGTATCATTACCGCTTAGCAGCGATGCTTCTATGGCCATATCTAATGCACTGTCTGCTTGTACATATTCATCGGTTCTGTCCAGTGCTTCTGCAACCGATAACAACGCTGTCACTTTTTGTTCTATTGTAGGGGCATCAACATATTGTTGCCATAGATACTTAATGTCTGCAGTTGCCATATATGGGTATAAAAGCAACAGCCACACAACGATGTTTGAAAATAGGCGGGGGCGATACATATTGAGATGGATTGATAGTGTACAATATATAAAAACAAGCGTACAATACATTATAGTATTTAATCATTTATTTATATATTTAATGCATTAACAAGCAAAATTGATCCTCTATGAAGTATGTAACTGAAAAAATTGCCGTATTACTGGCAGCAACATTGCTGTATTTTTCACCCTCTGTATTTGCAAGTGGCACAGCAAAAGGATTCCTGATTGATGCTTCTGTAATCAGCTATATGCTGCACAATGGGGCAACTAATATTAAAGTATATATGGCAATGGACGATAATGGCACAGCAAGCTATGTCGTTGTTCCTGCAGATGGAAGTTTTTCAACCATCAGCGGACAGGTATACAGGCAAGTAGGTTCGGGTGTTTGCCCACCGTCATGTGAGTTTCCTCCTGCAAGCCTTGCGGGTAAGGGTAGCTATACTGATGCTGGTACAGGTTCGGGTAGTGTAAGAAACTATATGAATACTTATGCCAACGAAACGAATTGTGTAAAAATCAATGCATCGACATTGAATAAAGTAATCGGCGATTATCCGTATGTGAAGATTATATTCGATTCTTCGGTAACTGTAACAGGTATTAATGAGGACGGTAGTGCAGGCAGGCGTAGCAGCTATACAGAAAACACAAATACTACCTGTGTTTGCGGAATGTAGTGAAGACTATATTATAGAAATAAACGCAAGCCATTATGGCTTGCGTTTATTTAATTAAATATCTTCATCAGCCCAATAAACACAACTGTAATACCGATAGTAGTGAAGCCGTATAATACAAGAGAGAAATTGCTGTTAGAATAGGTAGATGTCATGGTCAGCACACAGCTTAAGAGGCATACCACAGCACCAATCAGTATATATATAAGCCCTGTAGATGTTTTGCGTGCATTGCGCAGTTTCTTAATCTCCTTCAGCATATCGGGTATATGTCTAGCATCTGTACCCGTAGCCAACAGCTCATTTTCTATTTGCTGATCATTCAGCCCGTTATCCAGCCAGGTCTTTGCCCTTTGCTGTATGGTAATGCTTTGTTCCATAAACAGGTTTATTGATTTGTACTAATATAACTATTTTCTTTTGCATGGGTATTCTGTTGATATATAATCTTGTAGAATTTCTTTCATTTTACCTTAACAATGCGATAGGGAAGCTTTAACAATAATTCTCATGTATCTGCTGCATACATTGCTACCTTCATATTGATAGTCAGTATTGACATGTATTCTTCACACTTTAAAACCATTGTTTATGAAAAAGGTAATCTTGGTTGCATTTGCAACAATAGCAGTGATGTTTACGAGTTGTGGTTCTAATCCTGATAATACACCAAGCAGTACGCCTGTTGATTCTACCAATTTATATGGCGAAGCACCTGTTAAGTACGGTCCTATAAATCCTGCTAATCCGGATTCTCCCAAAACACAGGGGGCATATGACACCGGTATGCGTGCTAATACAATGAATGCGGAAGACAGTATGCGAAAGGGTATAAAGTAATTATTACTAATTATAACAGAGAGCTCACCCGGCTCTCTTTATTTTGTGAATTATTTTGCATGTATGTACATATATTTGTGTTGTCAAATTAAATTATTGCCAATACGGGATAGTATTGTTTTCAATAAAGGACAGTATAATGAAAAGAAGTACATTCTTAAAACTGGGTGGTGCAGCCATTTTTGCACCAATTGCAATGAAGCTACAATCTTTGAAAAGCTGGGCTGATGAACAGCCGCATACAGATATAATGCCTGTGATGTTTGTAGGGCATGGAAATCCTATGAATGCCATCATGCAAAATGAGTTTACCAAAACATGGAATAAATTGGGCAGCCAACTACCGAAGCCCAAAGCTATTATTTGCATATCGGCTCACTGGCTTACAAACGGTACGTATGTTACCGCAATGGGAAAGCCAAAGACTATACACGATTTTGGTGGTTTCCCAAGAGAATTGTTTGAGCAGCAATATCCTGCACCCGGCTCTCCTGAATTGGCAAAGCAGGTTGGTATGCTTGTGAAAACTGCTGATGTAAAAGACGACCACCAATGGGGGCTGGACCATGGTACTTGGTCTGTATTACTGCCCATGTATCCAGAGGCAGATATACCTGTGCTGCAGTTGAGCATAGACTACAGCAAACCACCAAAGTATCATTACGAACTGGCAAAACAATTGAAAGAACTGAGACAGAAAGGAGTGTTGATAATGGGCAGTGGTAATATTGTTCACAACCTGGGCATGATAGATTTTGAAAACAAAACCAGATTTGACTGGGCATATGAGTTTGATGAAAAAATAAAAGGTTTTATTGATAGCGGTGACCATGAAAGTGTAATTCGATATGACAAACTGGGTACTATAGCCCGATATGCTGTACCTACCAACGACCACTACCTGCCACTGATGTATACAATAGGGTTGCAGGATAAAAAAGACCACATCAGTTATTTTAATGACAAGATGGACGCAGGGTCTATTTCAATGCGTTCAATACTTATAAACCAATAGTTATATGAAGTTTTTTGCAGGGTATTGTGGTGCTGAATAAGGCAAGTAATACGTATATTAGTGCTATGTTTAGAAGAGTGCACAACTTTGCAAGACTAAAATACCTGCTCATACCCTTGTTTGCTATGGCTTCATTAAGCTGCAGGAAAACCGAACCTGATTTAGAGCCTTATTATGAACCAACCTATGGCAATCTTAAATACCTGATACAAGGTGTAAAAGATGTGTCGATAGAACGCATAGGAGAGGCAAAAGTCAATATATACATTAACAGGCAGGAAGGTAAGATTGAAAATGTAATGCTAACTGCCATTAATTTACCTCAGGGGCTTAGTGTTACATTTACACCTAATATCAGCCTTCCTTCTTTCAATACCACGATGACTGTAAAATCTACAAGGGTAAAGGAAGGAGTATATGATATTATCGTTCGTGGCTCCAGTCCGACATCCGGCTTTACAGATGTGAAAATGAAAGTAACTATATTACCTTATGCAAATGCAGCTGATGGGCTGGTAGGATTGTTTATAGAACAAGGCGTTTGTTCTCAAGGTGGTAATATTGGTGATACAGTTGATATAGTAAAAGATGAGGTATCGGCTAATAAAATCAGAATTAAGGGTTTTTGGAGTGGTGTATGGACTAATGCTGTAGATGCATTTATGAATACTACTAATAAAACGCTAACAATACCTGCCCAAACTATCAATGGTGTTACAATAAATGGGACAGGTACTTATGATGATGATATTGTAAATATCAACTATAGGGTAAAGGGTTTTACGGTAGATGATACTTGTTCTTCTACTTTGAATAGGATAAAATAGAAATGATAAAATAACAATAATAAAAGGGGCATTATGCCCCTTTTATTATTGTTATGAAGGTTAATTTTACTGTTTAACCCATTTTAAGTAAAGGTTTGTATCCAAAGCCTCATTCATTATCTGAATTGTATAAACACCTGTCTGTAAATATTGAGATGGTAAAGTGATATTCTGGCTTCCGATATTGATTTTTGTAGCATGTTGCCATACTGTTTTTCCGGTAATGTCTGATATTCTGATATTGACATCTTTTATTGTTTCTGATTCAAGATATAAGTTAGCATTACCGGTAGATGGATTAGGCGCTACGAAAGCAGTAACTGTTGTTTCATTAACTTGATTTATAGAAGTAGGCTCTACAGTAATAGTGTCATAAACTACATTATATGGCGTGGTCACAGGCTTGCCTTTGTTATCTACTACAATGTCATTTTCAAATTTTAATATCACCTTAGTACCAATAGGGGTGGTTGGCGGTATTGTAAAACCGATAGTAGCTATAGTCCCTTGTCCGCTTATCATTGTTTGATCTGTTCTTGCATATGCCCAAGCAACATTATTATTTGATAGGTTTTTATTAAAAGTAAGTGTGTTTGTACTATTACCCAACCAACTTGTTGTGTAGCTAATCGTTGGTGCGCTACTTAGTGAAATACCATAGATAATAATATTTGCAGCTAAGCCATAAATATTGTTCATTACAGATGTTGCATCGCCAAGTATTATTGGTATTAAAACTGTTTTCCCGGGATGGAACGTTATTCCTGTCCTATCAAACGTAAGGTCTGGTATTCCAGTAACTTTGCTTTGGGCATTAGCTGATTTTGGGTGGGTAAGTCCGAAGTTAGTAACGATTGCTGATAAGTCAGCCAGATTAATAGAACCATTACCATTGCAATCTGCATGCTTCATATTTACACCTGTAGAAAAAGTATCTGCCCATGGTGCGCAAGCCTGTGCCAACCAACTAGTAGTAGCACCTGCACGAGCCGGGCCTGTTTTGCCAAAAGCAACAGCAACGGCAAGCGGATCGAGCAAATTCACGACTTTATCGCTGTTTGCATCTCCTGGCCAAACAGCATCAGCGATTGTACAGGATGTTAACCTTACAACATGTGCAAAATTTGCTATGCCTCTGTAGTTGCAGGCATTGTCTCGTACAAATGATTTTATGTAAAAATATGGGATAGACGCTGGGGTTGCAGAGATTGGTGTAGTCCATGTAATGGTTGCTGACCCGGAGCCAATACCAGGTGTAGAACTGGTAGTAAATGACCAGCCACTAATAACAGGTGGTGTTAAGGATACGTATACTGAGTCTGTAGAAGTAGGGTCGTTAAATGTAAGTGTCAGACTTTCTGTTTTGCCTGGGCAGGTAAGGCTATTTAATGTAGTACTTGTGCTGGGTGTTGGAATTGTATAGCCAGATGTAGATGATATAACTATTACATTAAAATCTCTCTGCATTTTGCCAACTAATGTTCCGTTTCTGTAGTCAGATACTATAAAGGATATAGTGTAATTGCCTAATGTATTACCTAGCAGATTGAGGTTCTTACCACTAAAATTGCAAATACTTCCGGTGCCTAATGGTGAGGATAATGTATATCCAATATTATATGCAGAATATGTAGTTGCTGAAGTTTTAGGCTGTACGAGTGTATATACTATACTGTCACCCTCAGCATCCACTCCATGCAATGGTAAAGATATAGATGTTCCGGAAGTTAAAAATATTGCAGGTACGTTGGGAATCCATACGCAATTATTACTACCCAATGTATTATTAATAGTTGTTTCTAAATACAGATTACCACCGTTTATATTCATTGTCAGATTTCTTGCACTTGAAGAAAAAGCGACAGTATATGTGCCCAGTGGCGAAGATGGTAGGGAGATTAAAGCAGCGTAATGAGTTCTTATATATCCGGGAAAAGATGATGATACACTTGTACACTTTGTAATTGTACCGGGGCAATATGGTTCAACAGTGTCGGTACCTGTTTTTACTAGATTAAGAGCCATTGAAAATGATGATGGTCCACTTATGATGACCATTTCAGTGTTGTTTATACCACTTCCTCCACATTCTGAATAAATATCCAATAGTATTCTGTAGGTATTGGCACTGGTATATTCATACTTTAATTCTCCTCCGTGTAAATGAGATGCATTAGCAAGATTACAAATCATAGTGAACAGGAATGACAGTAATAGTAGTTTTTTCATAAAATAGGTTTTATATATAGAAATCGAAAATGTTGAAATGGTTGGGTAGTGAAATAATTAAACAATAAATTAAATTAATTTAAAATGTATTGATTGTTAATTATCAATAAAAAAAACTCACCCTGCATTGCAGGGTGAGTTTTAAAGCAGATTTCAATATTATTTAACCTCTACTTGGCTTTCGATAGCCTCAAGCGACATGTCTTCACCACCATCAGCCACAGCAAGTACAGAGTATTTACCTTTAGCAAGGTTTTTAGGTAACTCGAAAGTAACATACCGTTTCTGACCGGGAAACATTGGATATTCTACCGGATCAAGTTTTGTTTTACTACCGTCTGCAAGAGAAGAAAGCTCTAAGTAAGATTTGCACTCAAGCATTATATCTCCTGTGTTTTGACACACAAGATTGTATGTGTTAACTGCTTCAGCAGATGGTAGCAGATCAATTACTTTTACTTCTTTGTTAGATATAGTAGGTGGTGTTTGGTAAATATGTACGCCCAGACGCAACAAGTTTCTTACGCTGGCTTGTGTAGATGCTGCTTTGGCGGCATTAGCTTCCTCTACAGTTTCAATGAAGAGCATTGCCCATTTCATTTCTTTTACTGCATTAGGGTCATCAGGCATTTGTAATTTCACAGTCAGTTGAGAAAATTGCCCTGGCTCCAATTCCAGAAAGTTTTTATCAAATGTTACCCATTTAGAGCATGAACGAGACAGTGTATCGGCACGGTAATAAATATGTCCTCCAGTGCTGTCACGTACCCAATCATTAAGGTACACTCGAAACTGTACTTTTTTAGAGGAGCCATTAGAGATGTTAATGACTTGCGACTCGCCCTGTCCGGCACCGAGTTTAAAGTCGAGAGTAGTAGGATAAGCACCAAGGTTTTGAGCCATAGTAAGGAATGGCAAACAAACCAATAATGCTGCGAATACGATGGGAAAGCAATATCGCCTCATATATGTATTAAAATAGTTACACAAAAAAAGTATTTTTACTTAACAAAAGCAAAACAAACTATCAATTAACTTGCACGTAATGCGGTTATTTTTAATCACATACCTATTACTATTATTTGTTTCCGAGGCTAATGCCCAGAACGGAAACAACTATTTGGAGGTAATGACCAACACCAGCCTCAACTTCAGTTGCAATTCGCCTGAAAGTTTGGAGAATGACCAGACAATTAACGGAGCTATTACAATAAGGGTAAGGTCCAGAAATAGTAATTGCTCTGTGTATGCAAAAATAAGCAGCTACAATGGGCCTTCAGGATATATGGCATTCCCGTATCCTTTACAGTTGGTATATACATCTACTAATTCCAGCAGAGCCTATGGTATTGTAAATGCTCCCTTGTCATTAACTACTTCGGATCAGTTGATTTTCAGGCAATACAGCTCAAACTCTGTATTCAATTATTATTATAATCTCAAGCTTAAAGCATTAGGCTATACCTATCCTGTAGGGCAATATAGTTTTACCATTCTGTATACAATGACACAACCATGAGGGTTTTATTATCTGCCATATTATTCCTTTTGTCTAGTGCTGCTATGGCACAACCAAAGTCATTTAATGGCAGTTCTTCAGGTACTATAGGGGTTTATTCTGTGTTGAGTATCAACTTTACTAACCTTACAGGGGTCATATCGTTTAATACCCCTAATGATTACTTTAATGGTATTACTGTAAACAATTCAGCAACAATAGCTGTAAAAAGCAACGTAAACTGGCAAGTAAGCGTAGCATCTCAAAGTTCTACATTCACGCCAATGAGCATGGGAGCCAGTAGTGACATGCCATCGAGTATATTGGCTATCAGGCGCAATGGTTATACAATTTTTACACCACTATCAGTTAATGGTCAAACATTAAAGACGGGTAACAGAGGCCCTGCAACAACCAGTGGCAATACATTTGATATAGATACCCGTTTAGATCCGGGTTTTAGTTACAGTGGTGGCAATTACATATTAGGGGTTGTATTTACCCTTACCCAACAATAGGGTAGTATTCTACAGTATTAACAATTATATTTACACAAATACACAGACAAATATGAAACGTATTCTATTGTCGTTATGTGCCGTTGCTATATTAGGTGTAAACGGTGCATACGCACAAGCTAAATTAGTAGAGACCGTTACGAAAAAGGGTAATGAAGTTGTAATACCATACAAGAAATATGTATTGCCAAATGGTTTGACGCTAATAGTGCATGAAGATCATTCGGATCCGATAGTGCATGTAGATGTAACATACCACGTTGGTAGTGCAAGAGAAGAAATCGGCAAATCGGGTTTCGCTCACTTTTTTGAGCATATGATGTTTCAGGGCTCTGATAATGTGGCCGATGAACAACACTTTAAAATAATAACAGAAGCTGGTGGTACACTTAATGGTACTACTAATCGCGACCGTACAAATTATTTTGAAACTGTACCTAGCAATCAGCTTGAAAAAATGCTGTGGTTGGAAGCAGATCGTATGGGTTTCTTGCTGGATGCAGTAACACAGAAAAAGTTTGAAGTGCAGCGTGCAACCGTTAAAAATGAACGTGGTCAGAATTATGATAACAGGCCTTATGGTTTGGTAGGTGAGTTTTCATCTAAAAACTTTTATCCATATGGGCATCCATATTCGTGGCTTACAATCGGATATATAGAAGATCTCAATTCTGTTAATGTAAATGATCTGAAAAACTTCTTCCTTCGTTGGTATGGTCCTAATAATGCCGTTGTAACAGTTGGTGGCGATGTTAATACTGAAGAGGTTGTGAAATTGGTAGACAAATATTTTGGCTCTATACCCAAAGGACCGGATGTAAAACCTGTAAAGGTACCGGCTGTAAAGCTGGAAAAAGACAGGTATGTGTCTATGATTGATAACTATGCCAAAACGCCTATGTTGCGTATTACTTATCCTAGTGTACCCACTCACAATGAGGATGAGGCAGCGCTTGATTGCCTAGCAGAAATAATCGGTCAAGGTAAGAATTCTATATTATATAAAAATCTCGTTAAAACACAGAAGGCATCGAGTGCTTCTGCCTTCAATAGTAGCAGTGAATTGGCAGGTGAGTTCTCTTTTAGCGTGGTACCATTTCCGGGACAAAAGCTGTCAGATATGGAAAAACTGGTAAGAGAAGCTATTGCTGAGTTTGAGAAACGTGGTGTAACAGATGAAGATATTGAGAAGTTTAGAAACAGTGCAGAGAGCAGCACCATAAATGGTCTGGAAAGTGTTTCCCGTAAGGTATCTCAACTTGCGGCCTACTATACTTTTACAGGTGATGCAAACTATATAGGTAAGGAACTGAAGCGCTACACAAGTGTTACTAAAGAAGATGTAATGCGTGTATATAACAAATACATCAAAGGTAAGCACTCTCTTATTGTAAGTGTAGTAACTAAAGGTGATGAAAATAATAAAGCACTTGCAGATAATTATGAAGCTAAGAAAGACCCGTCCTACAAAGCTCCTGATTATGGTTATAATGGACTGAAGTACAATAAAGCAAAAGATAATTTTGATCGTAGTAAAATACCAGGTAATGGTCCAAGCCCTGTAGTGAAAGTACCTGATTATTGGACTGAAAACTTGCCGGCAAACATAAAGGTAATTGGTGCAAAATCTGACGAAATACCTGTTGTTACGATACTGATGCACTTTGATGGCGGTAGAATATTGGAAGCTAAAACACCTGGCAAAGCAGGTTTGGTTTCTATGTTCGCAGATATGATGGACGAGGATACTAAAAACTACACAGCAGAAGCATTTAGTGTAGAACTTGATAAATTAGGAAGTAGCATTAATGTGGGTGCAGACTTTGATGGTATTACTGTCAGTGTTCGTTCTATGCGTAAAAATCTGGATAAAACATTATCGTTGCTTGAAGAACGTTTGTTGAATCCGAAGTTTACCGAAGAAGCATTCGCTAATATAAAGAAACGCAATATCGAAGGTATAAAGAATGCTATGGTTAGACCAAACTATATAGCTAGTGTGGTGTATGACAAGATATCTTACGGCAATGATAACGTTTTAGGTTGGCCATCAAGCGGTACAGAGAAAACAATCAATAACATACAACTAAGCGATATGCAGGCTTACTACGACAGCTACTTCACTAGAAATGGTGCGGAAATAATTGTAGTGGGTGATATCAATAAAGATGAGATACTTAGCAAAATAAGCTTCATTAATAAATTGAATGATAAGCCTGTTCAATTACCTAGTCTTCCATCAGCAGCACCTGCAATAGAGAAGACCCGAATTTACTTTGTAGATGTGCCCAAAGCTGCCCAGACCGAGTTCAGAATAGGTACTGTAACGAATCTTCATTACGATGCTTTTGATACTTATTTCAAATCAACAATCATGAATTTTCCATTTGGGGGTGCGTTTAATTGCCGTTTAAATCTAGATCTTCGTGAAGAGCGTGGTTGGACATATGGAGCCAGATCTTCTTTTAGTGGAGATAAGTATACAGGTACTTATACATTTAGCGCAGGTATTAAAGCTGCTGCTACAGATAGTGCATTGATTGATATCGTTAAATTGTGGAAAGAGTACAGGGTTGGTGGTATGACAGAAGAAGAATTGACATTTACGAAGAACTCAATGGTACAAAGTGATGCGCGTAAATATGAATCACAGATGCAAAAAGCAGGCTTCTTGTCTCGAATACTTGAATATAATTTGCCATCAGACTATACGAAGAAGCAAAACGATATTCTGATGAACATGAAAGTAGCCGATTTGATGAAATTCTCAAGTACAACATTGCCGTCTATAGACAAAGTAAATGTTGTATTGGTAGGCGATAAAGCCAAGGTGTTTGAAGGCATTAAAAAATCTGGTTTTGAAGTGGTAGAACTTGACAGAGACGGTAACCCCATTAAATAGAAATAATCATCAATTAATAAAAGCTCCCTGAATTGGGGGCTTTTTTATTAAACATTTGCTAAACAAATCTTTTTCTCAAAGCGTTAACTTATTATTTTGCGGGTTAACTATTACATTCGCATTCTAATCTATAAATATGGTACAAACAGATTATGTGCACGTTCCGTACGGCAAAGCAGTATACGGAGAAAAGGAAATTGAAGCAGTGATGCAGGTTTTGCGTAGCAGCACCCAAATGGGCAAGCATGTACGCAGAATGGAAGAGCGTGTAGCGGCATTGTATGCCAAAAAATACGGTATCATGGTAAACAGTGGCTCATCTGCCCTCTACCTTGCTGCAGACTTGTTGGATTTTGAACCGGGTTCAGAAATCATTACTCCTACGCTTACATTCTCCACAACAGTTGCGCCTATTGTTAAGAAAGGCTGGGTACCTGCATTTGTAGATGTTGAAGAAGGCACATACAATATTGATGTAAACAAGGTAGGGGAAATGATTACGCCTAAAACAAAGGCGATGATTATTCCTAACCTGATAGGTAATCTTCCAGACTGGCAAAAGCTGCGTGAACTGGCAGATAAATATAATCTGTTTGTGCTGGAAGATTCTGCTGATACACTCGGTGCTGAAATAGGTGGTGCATCTTCAGGTCGTTTTACAGATATGAGCACCACGAGTTTCTATGGTTCCCATATCATCAACTGTGCAGGCAATGGTGGTATGCTGTGTGTAAATACAGAAGCATTTTATGACCGTGGTCGTTTGTTGCGTAGCTGGGGCCGTAGCTCTTCTTTGTTTGTAGAAAGCGAGAAAATCGAGAACCGCTTCAATGTAGAAATTGAAGGTATTCCATACGATGCGAAGTTTGTGTTTGAAGAACCGGGCTACAATATTGAGCCATCTGAATTGGGGGCAGCTTTCGGTAATGTACAATTGGATGACTTAGCTCATAACATCAATACTCGTACAGAGAACTATCGCCGTATGCGCGAGTTTTTTGCTCAATACGAAGAGCATTTCATCTTGCCAAAACAATTGCCTGATTCTCGTACGGGTTGGTTAGCATTTGCAACAACAGTGCGTGAAAGTGCACCGTTCATCCGCAGGGATATGCAGATATTCCTGGAAAAAAGGAATATCCAAACACGTACGGTGTTTACAGGAAACATTCTGCGTCAACCGGGCTTCAAAAATTATGAGCACAGAGCTGCAAGTGGTGGCTATCCTGAGGCTGATAAGGTAATGCGTGGTGGTATGTTGCTGGCTTGTCATCATGGTCTGAATGATGCTCAGATAAGCCATGTGATGGAAAGCATAACAGAATTTATGAAGAATATCTAAGTTGTATAATGCTTGATATACTCATAATTTTCGTCTTCTGCTTCACCAATGGTAATCTTGCCAGAAAAAAAGGCCTTAACAGAACAAACTGGATATTGATAACCATAGCAGCAATAGTTGGAGGCATGTTTATTGGCTCTTTCTTTGCAGTGCTTGGTTACAGGGGCACTTTAGATATGAATAGTATTCAAACCTATCTTTTCAATAATCCCGTTAAAGTAATCACATTCTATGCAATGGAAGTAGGTGGTGGATTGCTGGTAAGGTATGTAATAGATAAAAAGATAAATCCTACTAAAACGGACTGATTTACCACCCGAGGGTAGTTTTTAGTTTAGTCATTCCGCTTTTGCTAACAGGAATTTTAGCGCCACATTGCAGCAATGCAATGTGGCTTTCTTTTTCGTATGGTTCTATACGTACCAGTTGAGAAATGGGTATGATGTACGAGCGGTGTACACGTACAAAATGTTGCGGATTCAGGCTTTGTTCTACTTGGCTTAGCGTACTTTTCTTCAGGTAGCTACCGTCTTTTGTTACTATTTTTATATAGTCATCATTAGCCTCTACAAATTCAATATCGTCTGCCGGTATAATGCGTATCAGTCCATTGTCTTTTACCACTATGCGATGTTGGTAGCCTTCGTACACATTACTTACCTGTAGTTGTTCTATACTTTGTTTTTGCTGAGATGCCACAGAAGTCTGCCATTTTATTATGGCTTTGTCAAAGCGTTCTTTTGCTATTGGTTTAAGTAAGTAGTCTACTGCATTTGCTTCAAATGCTTTCATAGCATATTCATCAAAAGCTGTGGTAAATATCACAGACGGTTTTTCATCCAGTAATTCCAGCATTTCAAAGCCATTCAGTTTAGGCATCTGCACATCCAGAAATATTAAATCGGGTGCATGCTCTTGTATGGCTTTGAAGCCGTCAAAACCATCGCCACACTCTGCAGCTATTTCAAAGCCGGTATGTTGTTGCAAGAAGGCTCGAACAAGTTGTCTTGCCAATGGTTCGTCGTCAATGATTATTACCTTATGCATATGTCTGCGGTATGCTTAATGTTGTGGTGAATTCAGTATCTGTCTTGCTAACGTCAAGTAAGTCTGTACGGGTAAATAACAAATATAGCCTACGCTTAATGCCTTCCAATCCGAAACCTGTGCCACGGCTTGGTTGATTGTCTTTGTCATACGGATTGGTAACATTTACAATTAGCATCGAGTCTTTCTGGCTGATGTCAACACTTATAGTTACTTCACCCGTTTTGCCATACAAGCCAAATTTAATGGCATTTTCCATTACAGGCTGCAGTATGAATGGGGGTATCTCTGCTTTTGTGTCAAAGCTTTTGTTGTAAACAATCTTCAACCTGTCGCCAAAACGTACAGATTCTATTGACAGATAAGCTTCAATATATTCCAGCTCTTCAGTCAAGAGGATACGTTCTTGCCCGTCGCGCGTTACAGAACGACGCAAAAAGTCAGAAAGCTTACCTATCATATCTTGAGCCTTGGATGGTTCTATCATTGTTAATGCACTGATAGAGTTGAGGCTATTATATAGAAAGTGTGGTTGCAATTGTTGACGCAGCTTATACAGTTCGGCTTCGCGGTGCAGGTTGGTAAGGTCGTTTTGTTTCAGGAATTTCTTTTCAATTGTTTCGGCCTCTTTAACAATAGCACTGTACGTAGCTATCCAACCACATATCAACCAGTTAGAGAAATATCTGACAGGCATGCTATACGCCAGCCAATCCAGATAATGATGTACAGGGTTTTTAAAAATCAGCTTTAATATCATCCATGTGGTTAAACCACCTGCTATTGCAAAGAAAGTGCCTATCAGCAATGCATATAGTGTAACACCAACGCGGGTAGGGTAGGCATTTACCACCAGTAACATACCCCATATAGCCAGTGACAAAATGCCCATATTTACAGAGCTGTCTATCAGTGCCACACTCAGTCCGAGGCCTTCATAGTAAAATAGATACCCTGCCTGCAGGCACCAGATAATGAATGCCAGCAAGGGTAGTAACCAACGCAGATGTTTATTGATTAATGCCAAGTATCTGCTTTTTTGTTTTTAGCTATTTCTGGTTCAGACCACAGGGGAGAAGCTATGGGCTCTACTTCTCTTACAGAAGAGAATAGCAAGCTACCATGTTTTACATCTACCTCTTGCAGGTCTTTTACCGCCACCAGCTCCCAAGATACGGTACGGCCATGCCTGTCTACAAATGTTGCTTCTTCTTCTTTTGCCACAACCCTTGCCTGAAATAAGGCCTCTCTTATTTCATCGGCAAACACAAGCCTCCATTGTTCCTCATATTGCTCGGTAGAAACACCGTCGCATTTAATTCTGTAAATAATCTGTGCAGTATAGGCTTTCATAACCTGTGTGTATTAAAACACCCGAAACAAGCATCGGGTGTGGTGTTTTAGTAAGATTTAATTTCAATGCTGCCAAAGCTGCACGAACCTCTCAACACAAGCACTTTCTTTTCTTCTGATGTAGTAGCATTCATCCTCATTGCCCTACGGTCTTCTACGCTGCCCAGTGTAGGCTGAATCTCATTCTTAATTTCCCAATGAGACGGTACTATCAATTCCACACCGCCAAAAGCCACATTACAGTTTAGTGCCATTGTACCCGTACCATCTGCCTGTACCATATTTACCTCTACACCACCAAACGTAGCACTAATGTTACCACCCTTAAAATCTTTAGACGTTACTATTTCCTTTCTTCCTGCAAATGTTACTTCTATATTCAGCTCGTTTTCATTATTGGTAACTACCTGCATATGGTTTTTGTAAGCAGTGTTCTTTTTTCTGCTGTTCAGCACCATTACCACACCGCCAATTATCAGTGCCAGTGGCAGCACTAAGTTTGATGAATTAGTTTCCCCAATCATAAACTCCGGTATCAGATGTGCGCCACCAATCAGTGAAAGTATCCACCATGCATGCCCCTGAAAACGCTTCTTGATACCAATAAGCATACCTACAGCTATCAATACTACCGGCCATAGGGTATGCCAGTCAAAATAAAGACCGAGAACTTTTTTTGCAAAAAGCAAAACACCGAACAAGGCGATTGCTACACCGAACCATACTTTATCGCCATTGTGGCGCGGACGACGGTAGCGCCCCATATTATCATATTGCTTCCAGTCCTGAATATTATGTTTCATCACAAATCGTATTTATGATGTAAAAGTATATCCTGGGAACAGCTATGTAAAGCCCTATTAGGCTAAAAATATGTGTTAGTCGGTGAACATCCCTGAATGGTCGGTAAAGAGGAAGGTGTATTGACTAGTTAAGCTTGTCTGGCGTCCAATTCAGCTTGGGAAAGGTCTTTTTGCGAAGTGCGAAGTATTGCCAAACGATGCTTTTGCCATATATACCGCTCATGTTGCGGTGGGTTATCAGCTTTTTTGCTTCTTTGCGGCGTTGCAGCCATTTGCCTATGCTGCCGTAGAAGTGAAAATGAGCTTTGATGATAGTAAAGGTTTCTTTGAATTTGCCTCCGGCCATCATTTGCATGCCTGCTACACCATCCAGTACCAGGCGGAGTGGAAATAACCATAGCAGCTTTGAGGTACGTTCATTTTTGGTCAGGAGTATCAGACTGTTTCGAAAGTTGTAATATAGCTTTTGGGGACTGCCATAGCTGATAACACTGCCACCTACGTGATACACTGTAGATTGGCCGATGTAGCCAATCTTGTACCCCATGTTTTTAAGCCTCCAGCATAGGTCTACCTCCTCCATGTGGGCATAGAGATCATGATCTAAGCCGCCTGCTTTGTGATACAGGTCTGCACGTACCATCAAACAGCCGCCTGAAGCCCAGAAAACTTCTATATCGTCGTTATACTGCGCTTCGTCTTTTTCTATTGTATTGAAAATACGGCCACGGCAGAAGAGATAGCCAAGATTGTCCATAAAACCACCACCTGCACCTGCATATTCAAAGTATTCACGCTCTCTCCAATACCTGATTTTAGGCTGGCATGCAGCTAACCCCTGATAGCGCTGCATTGCATGTAACAGCGGAGGATACCAGCCCAGTGTTACTTCGAAATCTGAACTTAAAAGGATGTAATATTTAGCCTGTATCTGTTTAAGGGCTTCTGCATAGCCATTAGAAAACCCTCTGTTAACACCTATTTGCAGTGTTTGTACAGAGGGGTAATTATCTTTCAGGTACTGATATGTATCGTCTGTAGACGCATTATCTACAACTATTACATCATACCCTGTATGTGCTTCTGATACAATAAGTGGAAGAAACTGCTCATGCCATTTTTTGCCATTATAGCTGAGTATGACAACAGCGGTATCTTGCTGGCAAATAATCATTGCGTGGTGCTAATGATTATTTGTACTTAGGATCGTACAAAGTATTTTCAGGTGCTTTTGCAGCTTCATCTTTGTTGTTTACGAACTTGTGTTCGTACAAATTATAGCAGCCGGCCCATGAGAAAATAAATATGCCGAAGAAAAACAGCAGGAATAAAAAGCGTGATTTAGACGGCTTACTCAATTCGATATCAGCCGGGTTGTCCAAATCTACATGTGCGTCGTGTGTATGTTCCTGGTTGTGTTGCATTTTGAAAAGAAAGTAATTTTCGCTGACAAAAATAATAGATATTCGGTCAAAATCATAATATTTTTACCATGATTTCGTTTTTTAAAAGCCATTATGCGCCAATATTTTAACTGGAAAACATATCTGATAATTGTTGCTATGTGTATAGTAGGCGCATCCCTGTACTATACCAACCAATTGGCAGCAAAACTGGCTGATGAAGAGCGAAAGAATATTGGCCAACTGGTAGAGGCGCTTAAGATATTAAATACCACAGAAGACCCTACAGCCCTGCAATTGGCAAGTTTGGTTATAGAACAGAATAAAACTATACCGCTCATCCTGACAGATGAAAAGGGGCTTATAGTTAGCAATATCAATCTTGACTCTAATGAGGTAAAGAGTAAGCCAGGCTACACAAAGGAAGTTCTTGTTAAATTTAAGGAATTACATTTGCCTATCGTATTTGAGTATAGCGGGGGTAAGCAGCATGTATATTATGGAGAGTCGAATCTACTAATACAACTCCGTTATTATCCGTACATACAACTCACAATAATTGTATTATTTCTGGTAATTGTATTGATAGCGTTAACATCTGCACATAGATCGCTGCAAAACCAGGTATGGGTTGGTTTATCTAAAGAAACTGCACATCAGTTAGGTACTCCTTTGAGCTCAATTGAAGGCTGGCTGGAATTGCTAAAAGATAGTGAAGCAAACTCTGAGGCTGTGATTGAAATGCAGAAAGACCTCGACCGTTTAAAGTTAGTTGCAGACCGATTTAGTAAAGTAGGAAGTGCGCCACAGCTAGAGGAGGAAAACCTTATTATTCGCCTGCAGAATATGGTTGACTATATGCAGAAGCGTGCACCTAGTAAAGTGTCCATCAGCTTGACAACAAACAATGCCGATGTGCCTGTAAATATTAGCGGTCCTCTATTTGATTGGGTGATAGAAAACCTGATGCGCAACGCGTTGGATGCAATGGATGGTAAAGGTGAAATAGAAGTGCGTATACAGGATAATAAACAACAGGTAATTGTAGATGTATCTGACACAGGTAAAGGGATTTTGAAGCATCAGATAAAAAAGATTTTTGACCCCGGCTTTACTACCAAGAAAAGAGGGTGGGGGCTAGGCTTGTCTTTATCTAAGCGGATCATTGAAAAATATCACCACGGATCGCTATTTGTTAAACAATCGGAATTGGGTAAGGGTACTACTTTCAGAATCTTACTTAGGCGTTAATATTTTTTTATTTACATTTTTCATTTTTGAGTTTTCAGTTTACATTTGCAGTCCTTCAAAAGATGCGGCGATGGCGAAACTGGTAGACGCACTACTTTGAGGTGGTAGCGCCCGAAAGGGTGTGGGAGTTCGAATCTCCTTTGCCGCACGAAAAAAGGCTGTCAATTGACAGCCTTTTTTATTTTATATCATTTTCTAGCCTTATTGTAAAGACTTAGCATCTTTCAGAAATTGTTCCAAGCCTAAGTCTGTAAGTGGATGCTTCAGCAAACCGAGTATAGAACTCAAAGGACAAGTACAAACATCTGCACCAGCTTCAGCACAACGTACTATGTGTAGCGGATTGCGGATAGATGCTGCTAATACTTCTGTCATAAAGCCTTGTGCATTGTACACACTTACTATCTGGTCTATCAGTTGTACACCATCCCAACTACTATCATCTATACGGCCAATGAACGGAGATACATAAGTAGCACCTGCTTTTGCTGCCAGAATAGCCTGACCCGCAGAGAATACAAGTGTACAGTTGGTACGAATACCGTTGTCTGTAAACCATTTGATAGCTTTAATGCCATCTTTTATCATTGGCACTTTTACAACAATGTTTTCATGCAGTGCAGCCAGTTTTTTGCCTTCTGCAATGATGCCTTCAAAATCAGTACTGATAACCTCTGCACTTACAGGGCCATCCACAATATTGCAGATGTCTATATAGTGTTTCATAATAGCCTCTTCGCCTTTGATGCCTTCTTTAGCCATCAATGAAGGGTTGGTAGTAACACCATCAAGGATGCCGAGTTCGTGTGCTTCTTTAATCTGAGCCAGATTGGCTGTATCTATAAAAAACTTCATGAGTATTTGTTTCTGAGCGCAAATTTATACAATTATGCCGCTGTTGCCAGTATTGAAAGTAAAATGTGGGTAAAAGCCAGTTAGATTGGAAAAAAAACTGGCAAGTTACTCATATCGCGCCGCTACGACCGCCCACCCTTGCTACATTCCTGTCCTGGGGGATTCAGCAGGAGCTGGCCGTATAAGACTTGCCAGGGCGGCAAAGGTAATGCAAAGTTTTACACCAACAAAATGTTGTCACAAAAAAAGCGTCCTGAATTACAGAACGCTTTGTGTATCGTTGTTTTTACTTTTAAACTTTAGCAAGTTCACCTTTCAGGAAGTCGATAACTTTTACTTCCGTGGCATCTTGCTTGCGCATATCTGCAAGGTCTACAGATACCCAGTCAGTAAGGTGAATGAAGTAGAATACTTTTTCCCAATAGCTTTTGCCTTTAGAGTAAAGCTCTGTAATATTTGAGGTGTATTTTTTAATTACTTTTTTGTTGATTTCCATACGCAGTTGTGTACGTTGGTAGTCTTCTTTATTACGCAGTATTACTACAGCACGGCTATTGTCTTTGTCTTTCCAGCCTACCAGTTCGTTGTGGTTCATCTCCGGTATCACATGATGCCAACAAAGCATTTTGCCGTTCTCATTTATCTGCTGACGGAAGCGTACGGCAACACCTTCAAAGTCTGGCGCAGAGTATATGATTGGTGTTTTGCCATTCAGCTTGTTTGCAAGCGCTTTTGCTTTTTTCTGAATGTCTTTAGAGTCGTCTTTCAGCAGCTTGATAGATGCTTTTATGTCTTTTTCAAAGTTGTCTTTGATAAGGCCAAAGTGTTGCAGGGTATATAGTACTTGTACCATGGAATAGCCTACACAAGCACGTGGCGGCATACCTGCAGGTACTAGTATGCAATCAAATTTTTTCTTGCGTGCTGTTTCGGCAATTTTACCGCCAGATGTAATGCATACTATCGTAGCTTTAGCTTTAATGGCTTGTTGCATAGCCATTAAAGTCTCTTCTGTATTGCCTGAATAAGAAGAAACTATAACCAGCGAATTTGAATTAACAAAAGAAGGTAAGAAGTAGTCTTTGTTTACAATGAAAGGAACTTTCATTTTATCGAAAACAAAGTTTTGTATAATAGAACCACCGATACCACTACCGCCAAGGCCTGTCAATACTACATTTGTGAATGCTTTTTTTGTTGCTGTAAAACGGTAACTTTGACCTATTATCAGCGCCTCGTGCAATTGTATCGGGAAGTCTGCTATTAATTGCTTCATTTAGTATTTTAGATTTTCGATGGCCAAACATAAGGAAACTGGCATAAAAGGCGAACATATTGCAGAAAACTTTTTGCTAAATAAGGGTTATAATATCTTACGGTCCAACTGGCGATTTGGCAAAAAAGAAGTAGATATAATAGCTGAAAAAGACGGGTTAGTGGTCATTGTAGAAGTGAAAACAAGAACAAGTTTTGAATTTGGCTACCCTGAGGAAGCTGTTAACCAGCTAAAACAACAACACTTGAAGCAGGCTGCGGAAGCCTTTTTTGATGAAAATAGGCAGTATAATGATGTTCGATTTGACATAATAAGCATACTGCTAAATAATGGTGCCGTTAAGGAAATTATTCACTTTGAAGATGCTTTTTATTAGTACTGAAATTGATTGATTTTAATTTGTTAATCACTTAAAGTCTGAATTAAAGGGTTAAATTTGCTCGCTCGTTTATTACACTCATACCCCCCCCCTCAATGAAATTTTGGCAAACAGTAAAGTCATTTATACTGCAGTACAAGGTATTGCTTGTCCTATACATATTAATAACCCTGTTTACATATTTTCAGCTTACTTCATTTGGGCATAATAACAATTTTGTAATATTCAGGGAGTCTGTATTTCATTTTCTGAAAAGCTTGCCCTTATATACAGAATACCCTGATAAGTATTTTGATCTCTTTTATTATAACCCTGTATTCCCGGTTTTGTTTATGCCATTTGCCATGTTACCTATTAATACAGGTATTTTGGCATGGATACTTTTTACATCGCTTAGCAGCTTTCTGATATTCAGATATATGCCCCTGGGGGATAAGAAGAATCAGTTATTTATGCTATTCATCATGTTCGACCTGATGAATAACCTTGGACATACCCAGACTAATCCTTTTCTGCTTGCATTCATGATTATGAGTTGGTCATTGATAGAAAAAGGTAGGCCATTTTGGTCTGCTATGTTTATGGCACTCAGTTTTCTTATCAAAGGTTATGGGGGTATTGTGGGGCTTCTTTGTTTTTATACTAAAGACTGGTATAAAATGATATTGTACGGAATATTCTGGATGTTGGCTATTAATAGTCTGATGTTGCTGTTTATAACACCGGCACAGGCCATACAGTACTATCAGGATTGGCTGCAGATAATATCAAGCGATAAGATAAAAGAAAGCTACTCTGTGTATGGTTGGGTTACTAACTTCAAATTAAATATCCCTGAAATTTATATTCTGGTCACTGCACTAGCAGTGCTTGGAGGGTTTCTTATGCTTCACTTTTTTGCTGGTAAAAACAGAACACATCTTACATCATTCTTGCTTATATGGGTAATCGTGTTTAATCGTGCATCAGAGCCTGCTACCTACATCATAGCTATAGGTGGTGTTATTTTGTGGTATCTGAGCAGACCAAAGAATACTGCATCTGCGATATTATTCTGGATCACAATATTGGTTTCTACTATTATACCTAAAGATCTGATTGGTTGGTTAGATAAGTTGAGGTATGATTATTACATAAAAGCACTCCTATGTTTATTGGTATTGGCAGATATATACATATATACAGCCAAACAGGCTATGTTGAATTTCAATAACAATAAGCCTGCTACTGTATGAAACTAGACCTTATTATACCATTGTACAACCCTTCCACAGGTTGGGAAAAGAAATTTGCAGGCAAGTTCACCCAACTGGTAGAGCGCTATTTTCAGGGTGATAATGAGTTGATAAATCTTGTATTGGTAAACGATGGCTCTCCCAAAAATGTGACTGAAAAAGAGATTGGCTATTTGCAAGGATTGATTCCTCATTTGGAGTATGTTTCATACATACAAAATCAGGGAAAAGGGCATGCATTGCGGAAAGGTGTAGAAAAGGCTGTAACAAACTATTGTATTTACTCTGACTATGATTTTCCTTTCGGGTTGGAGATTGTACAGTCTATATACCAGGAACTGCAAAATGGCACCGATATCGTTACAGGGCGTAGGATAGGGGGGAACTATTTTAACTCGCTTCCTTTCAAAAGACAAATAATATCACGTGGGCTTGTCATATTCAACAGATTTATATTGGGGTTGCCTGTTTACGATACACAGGCAGGTATCAAAGGTTTTGATAAATATGGCAGAGCTACGTTTCTGGAAACTACCATTAACAGGTTCCTATTTGATATGGAGTTTATCCTGATTTCTTCCAGAGTGGAGGGTATGACGATAAAAGAAGTGCCAGTTAGTATTACGAATGAAACTGTTTTATCTAACTTCGGTTTTAGTGTTGTAAGGCAAGAGATGACTAATCTGATGAAAATATTATTAAAGAAGCGAAATGGCAGGCGCAGAAAGGAGA